>Ga0256839_1000027_pt1 | contig 178849 bp, 162 predicted proteins | sample 354166metaG_FD_185968 | JGI IMG/M metagenome (GOLD analysis project Ga0256839, IMG submission 185968) | Hydrothermal vent microbial communities from Mid Atlantic Ridge, Atlantic Ocean - 354-166 | ecosystem: Environmental > Aquatic > Marine > Hydrothermal vents | place: Atlantic Ocean: Mid... | reverse complement strand
CCGGGCGGCAGTAGTCGGCGAATGCCAGGAAGGTGCCGCCGTAGGGGATGAGCCCGCCGTGCAGCGCGATGCCGTTCATCGCCGCCGCCATGGCGTGCTCGCGCACCCCGTAGTGGATGTAGCGGCCACGCCGGTTGCCGCTGGCGAACACCCCGAGGTCAGGCGTCATCGTCAGGTTCGAGCCGGTCAGGTCGGCCGAGCCGCCGATGGTTTCCGGCATGATCGGGTTCACCGCTTCCAGCACCATCTGGCTGGCCTTGCGGGTGGCGACCTTGGGGGTTTCCTCGCTGACCTTGCGCTTGAAGGCCCTGATGGTAGCCGACAGGCGGCGCGGCGCTTCGCGTCCGGTGACGCGGAGGAATTCCCGCCTGCGGCCGGCCGGCAGGCTGTCCAGACGTGCCTGCCAGGCGGCCCGCTCGGCCGCGCCGCGCGCGCCGGCCTCTTCCCAGGCCGCCTTCACCCCGGCCGGAATCTCGAACGGCGCCCAGTCTGTTCCATAGGCCTTGCGGGTTGCCTCGATTTCCTCCTCCCCCAGCGGCGCGCCGTGGGCGGCGGCGGTATCCTGCCTGTTCGGCGCGCCGAAGCCGATATGCGTGCGGCAGGCGATCAGCGAAGGCTTCTTCGTCCGGCGTGCGGCGGCGATGGCGGCGTCGATGGCCTCCGGATCATGGCCGTCGATTTCCTGGACATGCCAGCCCGAGGCTCTGAAGCGCGCCTTCTGGTCGGTGATGTCCGAAAGCCCGATCTCGCCGTCGATCGAGATGTTGTTGTCGTCCCACAGCACGATCAGCCGGCCCAGCCGCAGCCGCCCGGCCAGCCCGATCGCCTCTTGCGAAATGCCCTCCATCAGGCAGCCGTCCCCGGCGATCACATAGGTGAAATGATCCACCATCCCGGGCCCGAAACGCGCGCGCAGGTGCTCTTCGGCAATGGCGAAGCCAACCGCGTTGGCGATGCCCTGCCCGAGCGGGCCGGTGGTGGTTTCGACCCCCGCGGCGTGGCCGTATTCCGGATGCCCGGCGGTGATTGCCCCCAGCTGGCGGAAATTGCGCAGCTGCTCCAGCGTCATGTCCTCGTGGCCGGTCAGATGCAGCAGAGCGTACAGCAGCATCGAGCCGTGCCCGGCCGACAGGATGAAGCGGTCCCGGTCGGGCCAGTCCGGTGCCTGCGGATCGAACTTCAGGTGATTTCCGAACAGCACCGTGGCCACGTCGGCCATGCCCATCGGCATCCCGGGGTGGCCCGAGCCGGCCGCCTGGACGGCATCCATCGCCAGCAGGCGGATCGCGGCGGCCCGTTCCCAGTGCTCGGGGTGCTTTCGGCGGAGAGTTGCGATGTCCACGGGGGTTCCTTTCTGGCGGAATCTCGACTGCCGCCCTGATAGCAGCAGGGGAGCGAAGATCAAGCCGCGGCGGGAAGGGCGGCAAGCGGCACCGCCGGAGGCCCGGAGGCTTTGGCTTGACTTTGCCGGCGGGGCTCTGGATTCTCGGGGCGGTGCCGGTGCGCGCCGCCGCTTCGGCAGGCGCCACGGATGCGGCAGGGCGCGTGGCCGGCCGCAGGGCGGGGCGCAGGCGCAGCGGGAGGGTCCGGGCAAGCGGCATCGGGCGCGACGGCAAGGCGGGCCGGGCAAGGCGGGCAAGGAGAGGTCGGGCAGAGAATGAGCGATGTGCAGGAGCTGGAGCGGAGGCTGACGGCGGCGCTGGAGCGGATCGCCGCCGGGCTGGCCGCGCTGCCCGAGGCAGGGCGGGCCGACGCCCGACAGGAAGCGGAAGCGGAGCTCGCCCGTCTGCGGGAGACCCTGGAAACCGAGCGCGCGGCCAACGCCCAGCTCGAAGAGCGGGTCATCGCGCTCAAGGAGCGCCAGGAAAGGCTGGTGGCGGCGCTGGAGGCCGAGGTTGCCCGGCTGCGCGGTGCGCTGGAACAGCAGGAGGCGATGATCCAGAAGGTCAAGCGGGTCAACCAGCGGCTGCGGGACAACAACCGCGCCCTGCGCGAGGCCGGGCGCGGGCAGGAGGGCGATCAGGCGCTGCTTGACAGCGCGCTGCATGCGGAACTGGAGGCCCTGCGCGCCTGCCGCGAAAGCGACCGGGCGGAGCTGGATGCGGTGCTGGGCGAACTCGCGCCGCTGATCAGAAGGCTTGAGGGGGGCGCGGATGCCTGAAGTGAGGATCTCCATCGGCGGGCGCGCGTTCGATGTCGTCTGCCAGGACGGTGAGGAGCATTACCTGAAGGCGGCGGCCGCGATGCTGGATGCGGAGGCCAGCGCGCTGAGCAGCCAGATCGGGCGCCTGCCCGAAAGCCGGATGCTGCTGATGAGCGGGCTGATGCTGGCCGACAAGGCCGCCGGCATGGAAGAACAGATGCGCGCCCTGGAAGAAAAGCTCGCCGCCCAGCAGCGGCAGATCGAGGAGTTGCGCAACCGTCCGGCACCCGAGCCGGAAAAGGTGGAGGTGCCGGTGATCCCGGCCGGGCTGACCGACTCGCTGGCGGAAATGGCGGCCCGGGCGGAAAGCCTGGCCGAGGCGATCGAGGAACGACTCGCCCGGGAAGGCACATCCGCCGATTCCGGCGAAAAGGCCGGGGGCTGAAAGGGCCGGGCCGGACGTTCTCCGCACAGGGCCGCGTGCCGGAAGCCGCCCCGCAAAACGCCTCGCGCAGGCCCGTGTGATCCGCAGCGGTGCCGGGTGCAGCGGTGCCGGGCCGCCGCAGGGAGGCAGGGCGCAGGGAGCCGGTCGGCGGCGGTCGGTCCCAGCTCCTCGGCCATCATCTTTTCCGCCATCAGCTTTTCCGGCGGCTACCCGGGGCCGGGCCTCGCCCGGAACCCGGCAGCCCCGAACGACCCCGGAAGAACCCCGCTCGCCGCGAACAGCCCCGGAAGAGCCCGGAAGACCCCCCCTCCGGCAGCCCCCCTCCGGCAGCCCCCGGCGAAGCGCCCACCGCCCCGAACGGCGCCCGGCCGGCCGGTGGGGCGGGCCCGGGCGCTCAGCTGTTGCTCTCGCGGATCCGCTCGGCGGCGGCCTTGTCGAAGGCGATCCCCTTTTCTTCGAGCAGCGCGTCGAGCTCGCCCGAGAGCGTCATCTCTATGGCGATGTCGCAACCGCCCACGAATTCGCCCTTCACATAGAGCTGGGGGATCGTCGGCCAATCCGAATAGTCCTTGACCCCCTGGCGGATCGCTTCATCCTCCAGCACGTTCACATCGGTGTAATCGACCCCGATGTAGTTCAGGATTCCGGCCACCTTGGAAGAAAAGCCGCATTGCGGCATGGCGCGGGTTCCCTTCATGAACAGGACCACGTCGTTGTTCTGCACGGTCTCGTGGATCCGGCTCCTTGCATCGCTGTCGCTCATTTCACTTCTCCTGCTTGCGCGGTTCGTCATTTCCTCGGGGCCGGCCGGAGGAGGGCGCCTTCGGCCGCTGCGAAGCCCGCAGGATCCGCCCCCAGAACTCCATGTCGCGCGCTCCCAGCGCGGCGGCGCGGTTGGCGCGCTCGGAACGGCGGATCACTGCCATGTCGATCGCCTCCATTCCCAGCTCCGGCCGGCCCTCCGCTTCCGGGGGGTGTTCCGGGCCGGCCTCGCCAAGGAAGCGGACGGCAAGCGGCGGGCGCGGGCGGTTGCGCTTCAGCCAGACCTCGAGCGCGATCGCGGCGGCCAGGAGCGCCACGACCCCGATCAGGATGCCCTGCCAGAGCGCCACCGACCCTCAGTCCGGCGCCTTGGTCGTCAGCGCCAGCGCGTGGAGTTCGCCGTTCGGGCCGTCCATCTTGCCCTTGAGCGCGGCATAGACCGCGCGCTGCTGCTGGACCCGGTTCATGCCGCGGAAGCTTTCGTCGATCACCAGGGCGGCGAAATGCGCGCCGTCATCCCCTTCGACCCTGATCTGGGCATCGGGGAAGGCGGCCCTGATCAGCCTTTCGATCTCTTCGGCGTCTATGGCCATTCCTGCCCTCCGTCTCAGCCTCTGAACGGCTGTTCCAAGATGTAGTCGCCGCCGTTCCGCCGCGCAAGGGAGAAGGGCGCCGGGCGGCGCGGCGCGATGTCCCACGGGCTCATGCGGGGCGGGTGGCCGGCACCGGCGCGCCGGGCGTTCAGGCGAGCCTGCGGGAAAGGCTGTCGCGCCAGAGCGCACCCAGCTCGGACAGCGGGGCGGCGCTGGCACCGAAGCGGACATGCGCGCCGCCGAACCGGCCGACGGTTGCCAGCGCCACGCCCGCCTTGCCGGCTTCGACCATCAGCGCCTCGGCCGCATCGAAATCGCAGGCGATCAGGTAGCGCCCCTGATCCTCGCCGAACAGCGTGGCGACATCACTGGCATCCAGGCTCACGCCCGTGCCCGCGGCTTCGGCCATCTCGAAGGCCGCCAGCGCCAGCCCGCCGTCGGACAGGTCGGTGCAGGCGCGGATCAGCGCGGCGTTGGCGCGGATGAAGTCGCCGTTGCGGCGTTCGGCGGCCAGATCGACCGGCGGCGCGTCTCCCTCTTCGCGCCCCCACATCTCGGCCAGCAGCGCCGATTGCCCCAAATGGCCGGCGGTCTCGCCCAGAAGCAGCGCCACATGGCCCGCGCGCGCGTTGCCGGCGATCAGCGCGTCGGCGCGCTCGATCAGCCCCACCGCGCCGATGGTGGGGGTGGGCAGGATCGCTGCGCCGTCGGTCTCGTTATACAGGCTGACGTTGCCCGAAACGATCGGCATGTCCAGCGCCCGGCAGGCCTCGCCGATCCCCCGGATCGCGCCGACGAACTGGCCCATGATCTCGGGCTTTTCCGGGTTGCCGAAGTTCAGGCAGTCGGTGGCCGCCAGCGGCCTTGCCCCCACCGCACACAGGTTGCGGAAGGCCTCGGCCACCGCCTGCGCCCCGCCCGCGCGCGGGTTCGCCTTCACGTAGCGCGGCGTCACATCCGCGGTGAAGGCCAGGAGCTTGTCGGTCCCGTGCACCCGGATCACGCCCGCGCCGCGCCCGGGCGTCAGCACCGTGTCGGCCATCACCTGGCTGTCGTATTGCTCGTAGACCCAGTGTTTCGAGGCGTAGTTCGGCGAAGAGAGCAGCGCCCGCAGCCCCTCGATCGGATCGACCTCGGGCACCTCCCCCAGCGGCGGGGCGGGCGGGGTTTCCACCCAGGGGCGGTCGTATTCCGGGGCGCTGCCCGACAGCGCGCGCAAGGGCAGGTCGGCCTTGCATTCGCCGCGGTGCATGATCACGAAACGGTCCTCGGCGATGGTCTCGCCGACGATGGCGAAATCGAGGTCCCATTTCTCGAACACGGCGCGGGCCTCGGCCTCCTTGTCCGGGCGCAGCACCATGAGCATGCGCTCCTGGCTTTCGGAGAGCATCATCTCGTAGGCCGACATGTTTTCTTCGCGCACCGGCACCGCGTCGAGGTCGAGCCGCACGCCGAGGCCGCCCTTGTCGCCCATTTCCACAGCCGAGCAGGTCAGCCCGGCCGCGCCCATGTCCTGAATGGAAATCACGGCACCCGTGGCCATCAGCTCCAGCGTCGCCTCCATCAGCCGCTTTTCTGTGAAGGGATCGCCCACCTGCACCGTGGGGCGCTTTTCCTCGATGCTGTCGTCGAACTCGGCGCTGGCCATGGTCGCCCCGCCGACCCCGTCGCGCCCCGTCCTGGCGCCGAGATAGACCACCGGCATGCCGACGCCCGAGGCGGCCGAATAGAAGATCCTGTCGGCATCCGCGAGCCCGGCGGCAAAGGCATTGACCAGGCAATTGCCGTTGTAGGCGGCGTGAAAGCGCACCTCGCCCCCCACCGTGGGCACGCCGAAACAGTTGCCGTAGCCGCCGATGCCTTCGACCACCCCATGCACAAGCTGCCGGGTCTTCGGATGCTCCGGCGCGCCGAAGGACAGGCTGTTCATTGCCGCCACCGGGCGCGCGCCCATGGTGAACACGTCGCGCAGGATGCCGCCAACGCCGGTGGCCGCCCCCTGGTAGGGCTCGATGTAGGACGGATGATTGTGGCTCTCCATCTTGAACACCACCGCCTGGCCGTCGCCGATATCGACGACGCCGGCGTTCTCGCCCGGGCCGCAGATCACCTGCGGGCCGGTGGTGGGCAGGGTGCGCAGCCATTTCTTGGAGGACTTGTAGGAACAGTGCTCGTTCCACATCGCCGAGAAGATGCCCAGCTCGGTGAAGGTGGGCTCGCGGTTCAGCAGCCGGATGATCTCGGCATATTCCTGTTCGTTCAGCCCGTGGGCGGCGATCAGGTCTTCGGTGATTTTCGGCTCCGACATGGCGGCAGGCGGTCCCCCGGAATTTCCGTTGCGCACCCAATAGAAGGTTTGCCCAGCCGGGGGAAGGGCCAGCGGCGGCAAATCCCGCTCATCTTCTGCCGCCGGTTCTTCCACCGGAAATCCTTCTGCCGGAAAACATCCTCGGGGTGAATGGCGCTGCAAGGCGCGCCGAGGGGGCAGACAGCCCCCGCACCGCCCCTTCAGTTCACCGGGCCCTCGTCCTTGTAGACCACCAGAGCCGGCTTTCGGCTGGGATGCAGGAGCAGCTTGTCGAGCTGTTCGGGGTCGGTCCAGTCGTCCCAGGGTTCGAGCCCGAAACAGGCGTTGAGCAGGCTGGTGATCACGCCAGAGCCGCAGATCCGGGTGCCGGCGAAATGCCGGCGGCGCTGGCGCTCCAGGTCGAGCGCGACCGCCTCGACCGGCGGCGGCACCATGCCGGTCGCCGGCCATTCGCCCGAATCCAGAAGCTCGATGGTGACATATTGCACCGCGATCACCTCTTCGGGGCGGATCGGGGAAACCGGCTCGTCCGGGCGCACCCGGCGCAGGGTGAAGGCGCAGATCGCGCTGTTCATGGCCATCAGCTCGTGGGCCAGCACCTGCGCCAGGGTGTAGCCGCCGTCGGACTGCGGCACCAGGAACAGCTCCCCCACCGACCAGCTGCGGCGTTTCCCGGAAGGGCGGCGCTCATCCGTCATCGCGGGGCTCAGAAGTCGCCTTCGACGGCCGGTTGAGAATGTCGAGGATGATGTCCTTCACCTCGAGCGCCTCGGCGCGCAGATCGGGAGGCAGCTCCCGGCCGCCATGGATCATCATGTCCATGTCCAGGGTGGTGATCCAGAGATCGTCGTTTTCATCCTCGACCAGCGATACCCGGCAGGGCAGATAGGCGGCACAGGCGATATCGTGCTCGACCATCCTGGCCGCCGTCGGCGGGTTGCAGCAGAGGTGGATCTTCAGCTTGCGCCACGGCTTGCCGGTCATCGCCTCGACCTGCTCTCCCAGCGGCAGCACGCCGACCCCCCGGATGTTGCGCAGAACGCTCATGGCGGTTCTCCCTGTTGCGCGCGACACGCATCACGATACATGAATGTGATGTTTTCGCAAGGAAACTTCCCGGAGCGCCGCGCCGACGGCCGGGGGCTGCCCGGATCAGGCGGCGGAATCCGGGCGCTTGCCGGGGCTGGCCGGGCGGGGGGCCGGCGGGGCCGGTGGCCGTCCGCCGCCGGGCGCGAGCTTCCAGCGCCGGTGGTTCCACATCCACTGCCCCATGTGCTTGCGCACCTGCGCCTCCAGGCTGTCGTTCAGGGCCTGCGACATCTCTTCCGGGGTGGTGTGGGGGATCGGGGCCTCGATCAGCAGTTCGAAATCGATGCCGCTCGGCAGGCGGATCCCGTAGAAGGGCACCAGCAGCGCATCATGCCTGAGCGCCATCTTCGCGGCGGAAAGGGCGGTTGCCGCCGGCTTGCCGAAAAAGCGCAGCGCGGCGCCGTGATCCATGTGCTGATCGGCCAGAAGGCCGACCATGCCGCCCGCGCGCAGGAACTTCAGCATCGCTGTCTCGCCGCGCCGGTTGCGGGGGAAGATCGGGGTGCCGATCCTTTCCAGCGCCCGGCGGTAATGGCGGTCGAAGCGGGCATTGTTGAAGGGGCGGTAGAGGGCGCCGAAGCGGAAGCCCCTGCGGATCAGCACCGCCCGGAGCGCGTCGTAGTTTCCGAAATGGCCGGAAACCAGCACCGCGGGGCGGCCGGCATCCCGGGCGGCGCAGAGCGCCTCGTAGCCGGGGCCGCGGATCTCGCTGCCGAGAGCGCGGGCGATGAACTGCTCGCCCGAATATTCCTCGATCAGGGTGCGGCCGAAATTGTCGGGAACCGCGCGCAGAAGCCGGCGGATCTCGGCCTCCGGCAGCTCGGGGCAGACATGGGCGAGATTGTCCCGGATCCGCCTGCGCTGGCCGGTCAGCGGGGCAACGAGCCTGGCCATCAGCCAGCCCGCACAGGCCAGCCGGCTGCGGTAGGGCAGCAGCAGCAGGCTGCCGATGAGGCCGCGCAACGCAAGGTCGGTGGCATGATCGGCCAGGCTGTTGCGCGGTTTCGCGGTGGGGGCGGTCACGTATCCTGCACTGCTGGTTTCGTCCGGGGCAGACATAGATAATGCGCCCTTCGATCACAACCTCCGATCACGGGGAGCATGCGGGAACGGGGAGCACGCGGAGAGAAGCACGCGGAGAGAAGAAGGTGCATGCGGGGGAGCGCGCGCGGCGGCGGCGCCCGCACCGGCAACGCCCGCACCGGTCCGCACCGTCCGCACCGGTCCGCACCGCCCGCACCGCCCGCACCGGCCCGTCGCCTGTCCGCCCCCGCCAGGCGATCGCCTGGCGGGGGCGGCCGGGGCGGGCTCAGTCCTCGTCGTCCTTCGCGATCAGGAAGATCTCGCCGTTGTCGGCCAGTTCCCGGATCGTGACCACGACCGAGGTCATGGCGGCCTCGGCATCCTTCGGCTTGATCGTGCCGGCCTCCTGCATCTCCTCGCGCAGCCCCTCGGCCATGCGCTTGGACATGTTGGAGAGAATGAATTCCACCACCGCTTCCTCTTCCGGCCCCCGGGCGCCGGCCAGCGCGGTGAGCAGGGTGTCGGCATCGACGGCACGGGTGATCTTGGAGATGTCGCGCGGGTCGATCCGTTCGGGGATGTTGACCCAGGTGAAGATCGCCTTGCGGACCTGGCTGGCGAAATCGGCATCGGCCTGTTCGAGGCTTTCGAGCACCTCTTCGCGGGTGGCGGCGGGCGAGAAGTTGAGGATCGCGCCGACCCGCTCCACCGGCCCGTCGGTGAACTCGCGTTCGGGCTGGGTGTCGAGCTGCTCGGCCAGCGACTGGCCGATCTTGCGGACCACGGCCGGGGCGATGTCGGCGGTCAGCGAGACCGCATAGGCGATCCGGCGTGCCCGCTCTCCGGGCATCCGCCCCAGCAACTCCGCCGCCTTGGCCACCTTCAGCTTCGAGAGCACCACCGCCCCGACCTCGACACTCTCTCCGGCCAGAAGGTCGAGCAGCACATCGACATCCAGCCCGCCGATCCGCGCCCAGGGATCGGCATGGGCGCTGAGGCCGGCCTGCTTGCGGATCCGGACGCAGGTTTCGGGGCTGATGTATTTTTCCATCATCCGGAGCGTGTCTTCCAGCCCGCCGGGGAAGGAGAGCCCGTTTCCATCGAAGGCCATCAGGAATTCCTCGACCACCTCGGCAAGGGTCTGCCGGTCGATCCGGCGCAGGCGGGTCATCTGCAGCACCAGCTCCGCCTGCAGCGCGGGGGGCAGCCTGGCAAGCGAGATTTCCGCTCCCTCGGCCAGCAGCAGGCGCACGATGATCGCGGCCTTCTGGCGCCGTGTGAGGCGCGGCCGGGGTTCTGCGGGGGGTGCCGGCGGGAGCGTTCCGGATGTCTGGGCCGGTGCGGACAGAGCCGTTGACACGTTCTTTTCCCTCCGTCGTCGTTCTGCGGTTTGCCCTGCGGTTGCCGTCTGCGATGCGGCAGCCGACGGCAGCCGGCCCGGCGCCGGCCGGCACGCCATGTGCATGGTGTCGCAGCGGCAGCTCGGATGCAGAGTGGCAGATCCGGGTTAACGCAGCCCTAGCGCCTCCGGCTCATCGATCGAAGACGCGGGCGAAGATCCGCTCCACATGCCGGGTATGGTGTTCCGGGTCGAATTGCTCCTCGATCTCCGCGGGCGAGAGCGCGGCGGCAACCTCGGGGTCGGCCTGAAGTTCCGCCTTGAAGTCCTTTCCCTCCTCCCAGACCTTCATCGCGTTGCGCTGCACCATGCGGTAGGCATCCTCGCGGCTGATCCCCTTCTGGGTGAGCGCCAGCAGCACGCGCTGCGAGTGGATCAGCCCGCGGAACCTGTTCATGTTGGCGATCATGTTGTCGGGGTAGATCACCAGCCTGTCGATCAGCCCGGTGAGGCGCGCCAGGGCGAAGTCGAGGGTGATCGTGGTGTCGGGGCCGATCACCCGCTCGACAGAGGAATGCGAGATGTCGCGCTCGTGCCAGAGCGCCACGTTTTCCATTGCCGGGATCACGCTCATGCGCACGAGGCGGGCCAGCCCGGTGAGGTTCTCGCTCAGCACCGGGTTGCGCTTGTGCGGCATGGCCGACGAACCCTTCTGCCCCTCGGAGAAGAACTCCTCGGCCTCCAGCACCTCGGTGCGCTGCATGTGGCGGATCTCGATGGCGATGTTCTCGATCGAGGAGGCGATCACGCCGAGGGTGGCGAAGAACATCGCGTGGCGGTCGCGCGGGATGATCTGGGTGCTGATCGGCTCGGGGGCGAGGCCGAGCCTTTGGCACACATGCGCCTCGACCGCCGGATCGATGTTGGCAAACGTGCCCACGGCGCCGGAAATCGCCCCGGTGGCGATCTCCTGCCGGGCGTTCTTCAGGCGCTCCAGGTTGCGCGTCATCTCGGCGTAGAAGCGCGCGAATGTCAGCCCCATGGTGGTGGGTTCGGCATGAATCCCGTGGCTGCGGCCGATACGCAGCGTCATCTTGTGCTCGTGGGCGCGCCGCTTCAGGGCTTCGAGAAGTTCCTGCAGGTCCCTGACGAGAATGTCGGAAGCCCGCACCAGCTGGAGGTTGAAGGCGGTATCCAGAACGTCCGAGCTCGTCATCCCCTGATGGACGAAACGAGCTTCCTCGTGGCCGACGATCTCGGCCAGATGGGTGAGGAAGGCGATCACGTCGTGCCGCGTCACGGCCTCTATCTCGTCGATCCGGGCCACGTCGAAGGTGGCGTCCTTCGCCTTCCAGAGCGCTTCGGCGTTCTCGCGCGGGATCACGCCGAGCGCGGCCTGGGCATCGCAGGCGTGAGCCTCGATCTCGAACCAGATCCGGAATTTTTCCTCTGGGCTCCAGATCTTCACCATCTCGGGGCGGGAGTAGCGGGGAATCATCGGCGGTATTCCTTTGCGAGGACTTTGCGTGCGCGCTGCCTCATAGCCGGTTGCGCCGACGGCGGCAATCGGCGGATGGCGCAGCCGCGCGGGGGGCGCGGCTTCGCGGCTTCCGGCACGGCTGCGCCGGCGCGGATCGGGGTGCTCTTGACCGGGACGCTCTTGACCGGGACGCTCTTGACCTCGCCGGGCCCGGGGGAGCATCTGAAGGCTGCGGAGCGGCGGCAGGAGGAAAGGCGGATGCGCGCGGCCATGCTGACGGTATTCTGGGCCAGCCTGCTGCTGACTCTGGCCAGCTTCGGGGGGGAACTGCACGGGCTGGGAGATTCGCTGGCGGTATTCCGCCACTGGTGGGCGGTGCTGGTCAGCCTGTCCTCGCTGCTGCTGCTGCGCGGGCGGCTGCGGCTGGCGGGGCTGGGGCTGCTGGCGGGTTTTCTGGCCGGCGCGCCGGTGCTGGCCGGCTGGTTCGGGGGCGGCGGCGCATCCGGCGGAGAGGAGCGCTATGCCTTCTATCAGAAGAACCTGCTCTACAACGGCACCGACCGGCGGGGAATCATCGCCGACATCCGCGCGACGGCGCCGGATTTCGTGTCCATGCAGGAGATTTCCGACGCCAATCTGGAAATCTACGAAGCCCTGGCCGAAGCCTACCCCACCAGGCTGATCTGCTCCTCCAGAGGGGCGGGGCGCCTGGCGATCCTGTCCAGATACCCTCTGAGCGGGGAAGACCCGGCGCGCTGCCTGAAGCCCGGGGGGGTGGCGGCGGTACGGGTGGCAACGCCCGACGGGCCGGTCTGGGCGCTGGCGCTGCATCTGAAATGGCCGTTTCCGCGGGCGCAGGCGGAGCAGGTTGCAACGATGCTGCCGGCGCTGCGCGACCTCGATGCGCCGGTAGTGCTGGGGGGAGATTTCAACATGGTTCCCTGGTCGGCGACCATGCGCCGGATCGAGGCGGCCACCGGCAGCCGGCGGGCCGGCGCGCTGTTCTTCACCTTCCGCCATCCGCGCTTTCCGCTCTGGCTGCCGATCGATCATCTTCTCGTGCCGGGCGGGCGGGGACGGCTGGAGATCCGCCCCTTTCTCGGTTCCGATCACCGCGGGCTGCTGCTGCGGTTCGGACTTGACGGCCCTTCCGGCTCTCCCGGCCGGTGAGAGTTTCCGGCGAAGGGCGGCCCCGGGATGCCTCTGGCAATTTCCGGCACGGGATGTATTCCATCGCTCATGGAGACGATCCTGCAGCAGGGCATTCCCTATCCGCTTCCCGGTGCGCGCCTGCCGGGGATCGCGCCGCTGGAGATTGCCGACTGGCTGGTGACGGACGAGGCCTTCGCCGCCCAGATGCGCCTGCGGGCACGGCTTCTGGCGACCCGGCGCGAGGAGGTGCTCCGGCTTGCCGAAAGTGCCCGCCCGGCAGCCGGGGAGCTTCTGGAAACAGTGCTCGGCCTGCTGCGCGGCAGGGCCGGCTACCGGGTCGGCACCGGGGAGGTTGTCCGTCCGGACGGGGCACGGGTGCCGGTCGATCCCGCCGACCCGCTGGCGACTCTGGGGAATCTGGTGCAGGAGGACTTCTGCCTGCTGCAGAAGGATCCGGCCAGCGGCCAGCATGTGCTGTGCGGCGCAGTCCTGTGCTTTCCCGCCGGCTGGAGCCTGGCGGAAAAGTTCGGCCGTCCGCTGACGCGGATTCACGCCCCCGTGGCCGAATACGACGGGCAGATGGCGCGCCGCGTGCAGCGGCTGTTCGATGCGATCCGGCCCGAGCAGCCGCTGTGGCGGGCCAATGCGCTGGATTACCACGATCCGTCCCTGTTCGCCCCCCGCCGCGAGGCAGACCCGCGGCAGCGGCCGGAGGGGATCGCGCCCTATCTGCGCTCCGAACGGCAATGCCTGCTGCGGTTGCCGGAAAGCCGGGCGGTGGTCTTCTCGATCCACACCTGGGTGGTGGCGCGCTCAGTCGGCGGCTGCGGCTGAAGCGCTTAGAAGCGGCGGGGCGGGAAGGTCGGCGAGGCTGGCGGTTTCTTCTCCGGGCATGCCCAGGAAGGTCAGCGCGCCGAGAAGGATCGCGCCGCCGAGCGCGGCGGTGGCGAGCAGCCCGGTGCGGCGGCTGTCCGATCCGAACAGCGCATTGGACAGCATCAGCAGCGCGCCCACCGGCGGCAGGACGGCCAGCATCAGGATTCCGATCGCCAGGCTGCGGGTGCGCTCCTCCTCCGGCGGGGCGAGGGGGGGGAGCGCCGCTGCCCGGTGGCCGCCGCCGGGCCCGTTTCCGCCGGAGCCCGTGGCCCCGGACCGGCGAGCAGTACGGTCCGGGGCGGGGGCGCCATCTTCGCCGGAGCCGATGACGGACAGTTCGATCCGCCCCCGCGGCGCCTGCGGGCCGGCCGGCAGGTGGCGCACCCGGTAGGGGCGGCCGCCGCGGGGGCCGAAGCTGTGACCATCGGGGATCGGAGAGCCGCTTTCGACGGCATGGCGCAGGAAGGACAGCGCGGCGGCATGCAGCTCTTCCGGCGGGTGCGGGGTGGGGCGGAAGCCCACCGGCCGGCCGATGAACTGGGCGGCCTCCTTCAGCTCCAGCGCATGGCGCGTCGCGCCGTCCTCGCCCGGCTCGGGGTGCAGGGTGGTGATCCGCGCCTGGGCGAACAGCGCCCAGGGGGTGGAGGTGCGGCTGATCGACAGATACTGGGCGCCGGTCAGAAGCTGGTTGGACTGCTGCCAGAAGACCGCGCCGGGCATGTGCCGTTCGGCCAGGATGGCGGTTGCGGCATGGAGCAGGCGCAGCCGCCTCAGCAGGGCGGCGGGCTCCTCCGGGGCCGGGGCGGGCGGGATACCCGCCGCGGCGCCCTCCTGCGAGTCGCCCTCCTGCGAGCCGCTGCCGGATGGTTCCGTGGCGAACGCGCCTGCGCCCCGTGCCGTGCGGCCCTCCGATACCTGCACCGTTACCTGCACCGTCAGCCGGCAGTCGTGCCGGGCCAGGGTGTCCGACAGGACGCCGGCGAAGGCGCGCGAAAGCGGCCCTTCCAGCGCTCCGGCGAAGGCCTCGGCCGGCAGCGGCGCGGGGTGGAAGTCGATCCGCAGCGCCAGCCCTCCCCCCGTCAGGAGCAGGAGGGCGTCTTCCGGGGCGGGGTGCGGCGGCGTCATCCGCAGCCCGAGATCGGCGGTGCGGGCGGCGAGCGCTTCCTCGAATCGCGCGAGCGCGAGTTCGGGAGGTCCGGCAAAGAGCAGGTCTGTCCGTGCTTCGGGCATGATTCCCCCGGGGTTTTCTCCCACGTTTCCTCCTGCGCAGGCTGCAGGAGAATTCGGGCGACATTTGGTCGGAAAGGGGGGAATTTCAGCGCGCTCCGCCACGGGGCGAATGCCCGCCCCCCCCCGCCGCGGCCGGTGGCGCGCCGCGGGCCGCGGGTCGGCGGGTCGGCGGGCAAGACGGCCGGCGACAAGGCGTGGCGGTTCCGCGGATGCGGCCGGCGGCGATGCGCAAGGGGCGCCCGCCCGGGCGCCCCTGCCGGTTTCCGTTGCCGAAGGATCAGCAGCTGTAATACAGCTTGAACTCGACCGGATGCGGGGTGTGTTCGTAGGCGTAGACCTCTTCCCACTTGAGCTCCATGTAGCCTTCGAGCTGGTCCTTGGTAAAGACGTCGCCGGCAAGCAGGAAGTCGTGATCGGCCTCCAGGCTTTCCAGCGCCTCGCGCAGGCTGGCGCATACGGTGGGAATGCCGGCCAGTTCCTCGGGCGGCAGATCGTAGAGGTCCTTGTCCGAGGACGGACCCGGGTCGATCTTGTTGCGGATCCCGTCGAGCCCGGCCATCAGCAGGGCCGAGAACGCCAGGTAGGGGTTGGCCGAGGGATCGGGGAAGCGGGCCTCGACGCGCTTGGCCTTCGGGCTTTCGGCCCAGGGGATGCGCACGCAGCCCGAGCGGTTGCGGGCCGAATAGGCGCGCAGCACCGGCGCCTCGAAGCCGGGGATCAGGCGCTTGTAGCTGTTGGTCGAGGGGTTGGTGAAGGCGTTGAGCGTCTTGGCATGCTTGAGGATGCCGCCGATGAAATACAGCGCCTCCTGGCTGAGGTCGGCATATTTGTCGCCGGCGAACAGCGGCTTGCCGTCCTTCCAGATCGACATGTTCACATGCATGCCGGTGCCGTTGTCGCCGGCGATCGGCTTGGGCATGAAGGTGGCCGACTTGCCGTAGGCCTGGGCGACGTTGTGGATGACATACTTGTATTTCTGCAGCTCGTCGGCCTGCTTCACCAGGCTGTTGAAGACCAGCCCCAGCTCGTGCTGGCAGGAGGCCACCTCGTGGTGGTGCTTGTCCACCTTCATGCCCATCCGCTTCATGGTGGAGAGCATCTCAGAGCGGATGTCCTGACCGTCGTCGATCGGGTTGACCGGGAAGTATCCGCCCTTGACGCCGGGGCGGTGGCCGGTGTTGCCCATCTCGTATTCGGTGTCGGTGTTCCAGGCACCGTCGATGGCGTCCACCTCGTAGGAGACCTTGTTCATCTCGACCGCGAAGCGCACGTCATCGAACAGGAAGAATTCGGCCTCGGGGCCGAAATAGGCGGTATCGCCGATGCCGCTGGACTTCAGATAGGCTTCTGCCTTTTCGGCGGTGCCGCGCGGGTCGCGCTCGTAGTGCTCGCCGGTGTCGGGCTCCAGCACCGAACAGTGCAGCGCCAGCGTCTTTTCGGCATAGAACGGGTCGAGATAGGCGCTGTCGGTGTCGGGCTTCAGCTTCATGTCTGACTGGTCGATCGACTTCCAGCCGGCGATCGACGAGCCGTCGAACATGAAGCCGTCCTCGAGGAAGTCCTCGTCCACCTGGTCGGCCATCACCGTCACATGCTGCAGCTTGCCGCGCGGGTCGGTGAAGCGGATATCGACATAGGCGACCTCCTCTTCCTTGATGGTTTCCAGCACATCCTTGATGCTCATGCGTCTTTTCCTTCCTTGGGAGTGTTCACGAGGAGTGTTCACGGGCCGCTCCGCCCGGGTGCTACAGCGCTTCCTCGCCGGTTTCGCCGGTGCGGATCCGGATCGCCTGCTCGATGTCGGAGACGAAGATCTTGCCATCACCGATCTTGTCGGTCCGGGCGGCGGAGATGATCGCCTCGATCGCGCCTTCCACCTGATCGGCGGCCAGCACCACCTCGATCTTCACCTTGGGCAGGAAATCGACAACATATTCGGCGCCGCGGTAAAGCTCGGTATGCCCCTTCTGGCGGCCGAAGCCCTTGACCTCGATCACGCTCAGCCCCTGGACCCCGATCTCCTGGAGGGCTTCCTTCACCTCGTCCAGCTTGAACGGCTTGATGATGGCCTCGATCTTCTTCATGCGATGGCTCCCGGAATTTCGGATCGGCCCCGTGTTGAGCACTTCTTTCCGCCCCTCACAATCCGCTAGGCTGGGTGGAGGCGGGAGTGCCGGATGATTCTCCCCCCCATGTGCCCGGAAAACGGGCCTTCTGCCCAAATTCCGGGCATGTTGTGAACTTTGCGAGGGGCCATGAACAGACTCCTGACGGCGGCGCAGATGCGGGCGCTCGAGCGCGATGCGATCAAGTGGGGAGGGCTGAGCGGGCTGGAGCTGATGGAGCGCGCCGGGCGCGGCGTGGTCGAGGCGGTTTTCGGCCGCTGGCCCGATCTGGCCTGCGCGCCGCACCGGGCGGCGGTGCTGTGCGGGCCGGGCAACAACGGCGGCGACGGCTATGTGGTGGCACGGCTTCTGCGCGAGCGGGGCTGGGAGGTCTGCCTGTGGCAATATGGAGATCCGGCGCGGCTGCCTCCGGATGCGCGCGCCAGTCACGATCGCTGGCTGGCGGCGGGGGGCGAACCGCGCGCGCTGGAGCGCTTCGTGTCCGATCAGCTCCGGCCGGATCTGGTCGTCGATGCCCTGTTCGGCACCGGGCTGTCGCGCCGACTGGATGCGCTGACGGCCGAGGTGCTGGGTCGTGTCGGGATCATGCGCGCGCGCGTTCCGGATCCGGCGCGGGTGGTCGCGGTGGACATGCCCTCGGGCTATTGCGCCGACAGCGGGCGGCGGCTGTTCGACAGGGCGGATGACGGGGCGGATTCGGTGTCCTGCCCGCTGGAGCGGCGGACCGGCGCGGATCTCACCGTGACCTTCGAGTTCCTCCGGCGCGGCCACCGGCTTGACGAGGGTGCCATCGCCTCGGGGCGGGTGGAGGTCAGGCCGCTGGGACTGCGCACGGATCTGGGCGAAGCGCTGCGCCGTTGCCCGACGCCGGTTGCCGGGGAGGTCGCGCCGGCGCTTCGCGCGCTCGGCAAGCGGACATCCGCGCACAAATACGACCACGGCCACGCGCTGGTGCTCTCCGGCGGGCCGGGGCGGACCGGCGCGGCGCGGCTGGCGGCGCGGGCGGCGCTGCGCATCGGCGCGGGGCTGGTGACGCTGGGCGTGCCGCCGGCCGCGCAGCAGGAGGTGGCCTGCCAGATCACGGCGCTGATGCTGCGGCGGGTGGAGGGGGGCGCGGCGCTTCGGGCGCTGCTGGAGGATCGCCGCTTCAACGCGCTGTGCCTGGGGCCGGGGCTGGGCACGGGGCCGGCGCAGGCGGAGGTGCTGGCGGAGGCCCTGCGGGCGGGGCGGCCGACGGTGCTCGACGCCGATGCGCTGAGCCTGCTGGCGGGTCGGGCCGAGCCCTTCGCCGCGCTGCACGAAGACTGCGTGCTGACACCGCATGGCGGCGAGTTCCGGCGGCTGTTCCCGGACCTGCACGAGCGGCTCCACGAACGTCCTGGAAAGGGGCCTGCCTTTTCCCGGATGGATGCCGCCTGCGCGGCGGCCGAACGGGCCGGCTGCACGGTGCTGCTCAAGGGGCCGGATACGGTGATCGCGGCACCCGGGCACGCGCCGCTCGTGCATTGCGCGCAAGGCGGTCGCGCCGCACCCTGGCTGGCCACGGCGGGAGCGGGGGACGTGCTGGCGGGGCTGATTGCGGGACTCATGGCGCGCGGTTTCGCGCCGTTCGAGGCCGCCGGCACCGGCGCCTGGCTGCATGCGGAATGCGCCCGCCGTTTCGGTCCCGGCCTGATTGCCGAGGATCTGCCCGAGGCTCTGCCGGGGGTGCTTCGGGCGCTGGGGGCGTGAGGCGCGCCCGCCGGCACGCCCGCTGCCGCGCTCTCCGCGGCCGGCCGGGCGGATTCAGCCGCCGGTGTGGCTCATGTGGCGCGAGACCTGGCCGCTCACCTGCTGGCGCGAATAGTCGAAATCATGGCCCCTGGGCTTGCGCGCGATGGCCGCGCGGATGGCCGCGCGGAGCGGCGCATCGTCATCCGGGTGCTCGCGCAGCGCCCTGCGCAGGTCGGCGCGGTCCTCCTGGCCGAGGCACATGAACAGCTCGCCGGTGCAGGTCAGCCGGACCCGGTTGCAGCTTTCGCAGAAATTGTGGGTCAGCGGGGTGATGAAGCCGATCTTCTGGCCGGTCTCCTCCAGCCGCACGTAGCGGGCGGGCCCGCCTGTCCTTTCGCTCAGGTCGGTGAGCGTGTAACGCCGCGCCAGCTGCGCGCGCAGGTCGGTCAGCGCCCAGTACTGGCCGATCCGGTCGCTCTCCTCCATGTCGCCCATCGGCATGACCTCGATCCAGGTCAGATCCATGTCGCGCCGGGCGCACCATTCGGTCAGGGAGAACAGCTCGTCCTCGTTGAAGCCCCTGAGCGCCACCGCGTTGATCTTGACCCGCAGCCCGGCGGCCTGGGCGGCCTCGATCCCGCCGAGCACCTGCTTCAGCCGCCCCCAGCGGGTGACGCGGGCGAACTTTTCCTCGTCCAGCGTGTCGAGGGAGACATTCACCCGCCGCACCCCTGCCGCGGCCAGCCGCCCGGCGAAGCGCGCCAGCTGCGAGCCGTTGGTCGTCAGCGTCAGCTCGTCGAGCGCGCCGCTGTCCAGGTGGCGCCCCATCGCTTCGAAGAAGGTCATGATGTCGCGCCGCACCAGCGGCTCGCCGCCGGTGATGCGCAGCTTGCGCACGCCCAGGCCGATGAAGGCGCTGCACATCCGGTCGAGCTCTTCCAGCGTCAGAAGTTCCTTCTTCGGCAGGAAGGTCATGTGCTCGCTCATGCAGTATGTGCAGCGGAAATCGCAGCGGTCGGTCACCGAAACCCGCAGATAGGTGATCGGGCGCAGGAAGGGATCGACCAGCGGCGCCGGGGAAGGCGCCGGGGAATCGGGGCGCGATATGGCCGGGGGGCGGATCTGCATGAGGTCAGGTTACGGGGTGCGCCGCACGCCTGCAAGGGCGTGCCGCTTCCGGGGCGGAAGCGCTTGAAGGCGGGACATTCTGCCCCTAGGCTTGCGCCATGACAGGCGCATTAGCGACATTCTGTCCTGCCGACGGGCGGCGTGCGGGCGCCGGAACGGAGGAGGCCTTCGCCCGGGGCGGTCTCGGCGCGGAACGGGAGGGGACGCCCGATTCGCTGCGCCCGGTCCCGGATCGTGAAACCGCGCCGCCGCCCCGCACGGGAGGGCGGCGGCCGCGGCCGTGCGCGGGGGCGCCGCCGGGGCGGGCCTTCCGGTCGGCTGTCGCCGGACGGGAGAGGCCCCGGAAGAACCGGAAGCGGGGGGCGCATGGGGGCTGAGCGGCTGCGCCGGGCACGCCGCCTGCTGCCGGAGACCGGTGACTGGCAGACCATGCGCGCGCAGTTCCGCTGGCGGGTTCCCGGACGCCTCAACATCGCCGAGCGCTGCTGCGACAGCTGGGCCGAGGCCGATCCGCGCCGCACGGCGATCATCCATGTGGGGGCGGACGGCGGGGTGCGGCCGTGGGACTACGGTCGTCTGCGGATGGCCGCGGACGGGCTGGCCGCCAGCCTTGCGGCGCGCGGCATCGGTCGCGGCGACCGGGTGGCGGTGCTGCTGCCGCAGTGCCCCGAGGTGATGATCGCCCATTTCGCCGCGATGAAGCTCGGGGCGGTGGTGCTGCCGCTGTTCACGCTGTTTGGCGAAGACGCGCTGCGCTACCGGCTGGAGGACAGCGGCGCGCGGGCGGTGGTGACTGACGAGGCGAACCTGGACAAGCTGATGGCGCTGGCCGGTGGTCTGCCCGAACTGGCGCATGTCTATACCACCGGCGGGCGGGCGCTGGCGCCGGTACTGAGCCTCTGGGGCGAGGTTTCGCGCAATCGCGCAGAGTGGGCCACTGCGCAGACCGCCGCGGATGATCCGGCGGTGCTGATCTATACCTCGGGCACCACCGGCCCGCCCAAGGGGGTGCTGCATGCGCATCGTTTCCTGCTGGGGCATCTGCCCTCGGTCGAAGCGCATCACGAAGGCTTCCCGAAGAACGGCGATGTTGGCTGGACCCCGGCCGACTGGGCCTGGATCGGCGGGCTGATGGACATGGCCATGCCCTGTCTTTACTTCGGGGTGCCACTGGTCAGCCACAGGATGCGCAGGTTCGACCCCGACGCCGCGTTCCGGCTGATTGCCCGGCATTCCGTCCGCAACCTCTTCCTGCCGCCCACGGCGCTCAAGATGATGCGGGCGGCGACCGTCCCGGTGGGGCTCGGCATCCGCTCGGTCTCCTCGGGGGGCGAGAGCCTGGGCGCCGACCTGCTGGAATGGGGGCGCGCGGTGCTGGGCGCGCCGATCAACGAGATCTACGGCCAGACCGAATGCAACCTGGTGCTCAGTTCCTGTGCCGGCTCGATGGCCGTGCGCGCCGGGTCGATGGGGCAGGCGGTGCCGGGCTTCGATGTCGAGATCATCGACGCGGCCGGGCGGCCGCTCGGCCCCGGCGAGACCGGCGAGATCGCGGTGAAGGCGCCCAATCCGGTGATGTTCCTGGAATACTGGAACAAGCCGGAAGAAACCGCCGCGAAATTCGTGAACGGCTGGCTGAAGACGGGCGATCTGGGGGTGAAGGACGCGGATGGCTATTTCACCTTCGTGGCGCGCGACGACGACGTGATCACCTCGGCCGGCTACCGGATCGGGCCGTCAGAGATCGAGAACTGCCTGACGGGGCATCCCGATGTGGTGATGGCGGCGGCGGTCGGGGTGGCGGATGCGCTGCGCACCGAGATCGTCAAGGCCTTCGTGGTGCTGCGCGAGGGCGCCTCCTGGGAGGGGCTGGAGGAGGCGCTGGTGGCCCGGGTGCGCGAGAGGATCAGCCCGCATGTGGCCCCGCGCGCCGTCGAATTCGTCGACAGCCTGCCGATGACCGCGACCGGCAAGATCATGCGCCGGGCGCTGCGCGAGAGGGGGTAGGGGGCGGTCTGCCCCCTCCTGGCCCGTTCCGGGCCAGTTCACCCCCGAGAGTATTTCGGGCAAGATGAAGTGAGGAGATGGCGGCGCGGTTTCGGGGCCAGGTGCGGGGCGGTCGCGGTTCAGTCCCTGTCGGGGATATCGGCGGGGATGCCGGTGGGCAGGCCGTCGATGCTGGTCGCGTTGCGCTCGGCCCAGTAGCGGCGGATGCCTTCGCGGCCGCGGGCCTCGGCCCATTTCGGCAGGACTTCGCGTTCCCCCCTGTAGTCGAACAGCGGCACGCCATAGCCGCAGGAGGTCTGCACCAGGTCAACCCGCATGTCGAAGATCTGCCGCGCCGCGAAATCGGCCTGGAAATGGCGCGCCATGTCCGCCCAGCCGTCATCACCCGGGTGAACGGTGCGGGCCCTGCCGTAGGCGCGCAGGATCAGCGCCCGCGCATCGAAGGAACACCACATCAGCGTCATGCGGTCGGACTGCAGCAGATGCGCCGCGGTCTCGTTGCCCGAGCCGGTATGGTTCAGCCAGGCAATGCGCTCGGGGCCGAGAACCCGCAGGGAATCCATCCCCTTGGGCGAGACGTTCACCCGCCCCCCGGGGGCGGCGGTGGCGACGAAGAACATCTGCTGCGCGGCGATGAAGGCGCGGTGATCGTCGCCGATCCGGTCGAACCGCCGGGCCATTATTCCACCGTCACCGATTTTGCCAGGTTGCGCGGCTGGTCCACGTCGGTGCCCTTGGCCACGGCGCCGTAATAGGCCAGCATCTGGGCCGGCAAGGCGTAGAGGATCGGGGCGAACATCGCCGGCGCCTCGGGCAGGGTCAGCGTCGCCCAGGTGCCTGCGCCCGCCTCGCGCGCGCCGGCGGCATCGGTGATCAGCAGCACCCTGCCCTTGCGCGCCATCACTTCCTGCATGTTGGAAACGGTCTTTTCGAACAGCGCGTCATGCGGGGCCATGACGACCACCGGCACCGAGTCCTCGACCAGCGCGATGGGGCCGTGCTTGAGCTCGCCCGAAGGGTAGCCCTCGGCATGTATATAGCTGATTTCCTTGAGTTTCAGCGCGCCCTCCAGGGCCAGCGGAAACATCTGGCCGCGGCCCAGGAACAGCACGTCGGAGGCCCGGGCCAGGTCGCGGGCGACGGTTTCGACCCGCGCGCGCAGGGCCAGCGCGCCGTTGACCAGCCCCGGCATGGTGCGCAGCTCGGCCAGGCGCGCGGCCAGCTGCGCGGCGTCGATCACGCCCCGCTGGGCCGCGGCCTTGAGCGCCAGCGCCGCCAGCACCGTCAGCTGGCAGGTGAAGGCCTTGGTCGAGGCGACCGATATCTCGCGCCCGGCCAGGGTCGGCAGCGCGATGTCGCTTTCGCGCGCGATCGAGCTTTCGGGGACGTTGACCAGCGACACCACCTGCTGCGCCCTGCCGCGCATGTAGCGCAGGGCGGCCAGCGTGTCGGCGGTTTCGCCGCTTTGGCTGATGAACATCGCCAGGGTGCCCTCGGGCACCGGCGGTTCGCGATAGCGGAATTCGCTGGCCACATCCACGTCGACGGGCAGGCGCGCCACCTGCTCGAACCAGTAGCGCGCGGTCAGGCAGGCGTAATAGGCGGTGCCGCAGGAGACCATCGAGATGCGCTCGATCCTGCTGAAATCCAGTCCTTCGGGCAACAGCACGTCGCTGCCTTCGCCGTTCAGGTAATGGGTCAGAACCTCGGCCAGAACGGTGGGCTGTTCGGCGATTTCCTTGGCCATGTAATGCTTGTGCCCGGCCTTGGAGACGCTGGCCGCGTCGATGTCGATCTGTTTGATTTCACGCTGGACCGGGCGCCCCTGCGCATCGTGGATCTCGACGCCGGTGCGGCGGACCAGCGCGCGGTCGCCTTCCTCGAGATAGGTGATCCGGCTGGTCAGCGGCGCCAGCGCGATGGCGTCCGAGCCGACGAACATCTCGCCCTCGCCGTGGCCGATCGCCAGCGGCGAGCCCCGGCGCGCGGCGATGATCAGGTCATCCTCGCCCTCGAACAGGAAACACAGCGCGAAGGCGCCTTCGAGCCGCTCCAGCGTGGCCGCGACGGCCTCTTGGGGGCTCTTGCCCTGATCGAGAAATCGGGCGGTCAGCAGGGCGACGGTTTCGGTGTCGGTCTCGCTCTCGGGGTCGATGCCCTCGGCGGCCAGTTCCCGGCGCAGATCCTGGAAATTCTCGATGATGCCGTTGTGCACCACCGCCACCGGGCCGCAGCGGTGCGGATGCGCATTGTCCACCGAGGGCGCGCCGTGGGTCGCCCAGCGGGTGTGGCCGATTCCCGACTTGCCCGAAAGCGGCCGGTGAACCAGCAGGTCCGAGAGATTGGCCAGCTTGCCCACGGCGCGGCGCCGGTCGAGCGTGCCCCTTGCATCGACCGTGGCGATCCCGGCGCTGTCATAGCCGCGGTATTCGAGCCGTTTCAGGGCTTCGACCATGATCGGCGCGGCCTCGTGATCGGACAGGATACCTACAATTCCGCACATACTACTGCTCCCTGTCCTGCTGCTCCCTGCCGCGTCTTGCCCTGGCAGCCTTCAACCTTTCGAACAACCGGCGTGCGAACCCGGGCTTGTTCACCTGCCGGGCGCGGCCCAGCGCCAGGGAGCCGTCGGGCACGTCCTGGGTGATCACCGAGCCCGAGGCCGTCATCGCCTCGTCCCCCACCGTCACCGGCGCCACCAGCATGGTGTCCGAGCCGATGAAGGCGCGCCTGCCGATCACCGTGCGGTGCTTCATCACCCCGTCGTAGTTGCAGGTGACGGTGCCGGCGCCGATGTTCGTGCCTGCGCCGATCTCGGCATCGCCGATGTAGGACAGGTGGTTGACCTTGGCGCCGTCGCCGATCTGTGCGTTCTTGATTTCGACGAAATTGCCGATGCGCACGTCGTTGGACAGTTCCGCCCCCGGGCGCAGACGCGCATAGGGGCCGACGATGGCCCCGGCGCCCACGTGGCAGCCCTCCAGATGCGAAAAGGCGCGGATGCGGGCGCCGGTTTCCACCGTGACGCCGGGGCCGAACACCACGTTCGGCTCTACCACCACATCGCGCCCGAGCACGGTATCGAGGGCGAAGAACACGGTTTCGGGCGCCAGCAGTGTCACGCCGTTTTCCAGCGCCTGGGCGCGGGCGCGGGCCTGGAAGGCGGCTTCGGCGGCCGCCAGTTCGGCGCGGGTGTTGATGCCCAGGGTCTCGGCCTCCTCGCAGCGCACCACCCCGGCCGAAAGCCCGCGCCTGCCGGCCAGCTCCACGATGTCGGTCAGGTAGTATTCACCGCTGGCGTTGTCGTTGCCGACCGCCGCGGCCAGGGAGAACAGCAGCTCTGCATCGGCCATCACGATGCCGCTGTTGCACAGGGTGATCGCGCGTTCGGCCTCGGTCGCATCCCTGTATTCGACGATCCGCTCCAGCCGTTCGCCCGCCATCACCAGCCGCCCGTAGCGGCCCGGGTCGGCGGGTTCGAAGCCGAGCACCACCACATCGTGCCGCGCCCGCGCCTCGCGCATCGCCTGCAGGGTCTGCGGGCGCACGAAAGGAGTGTCGCCATAGAGCACCACCGCGTCGCCCTCGAAGCCGGTCAGGGCCTTGCGCGCCTGTCTGACGGCATGGGCGGTGCCGCGCTGCTCGGCCTGTTCGACGACGATCACCTCGGGGTCGAGATCGCGCGCCGCCCGTCCCACCATGTCGCCGCCGTGACCGACCACGAGCAGGGTTCTTTCCGCCCCGAGCGCGCGGCCGGCGGCCAGCGCATGGGCAAACAGCGGCACGCCCCCGAGTTCGTGCAGGACCTTGGGCCGATCCGATTTCATCCGGCTCCCGCGGCCGGCGGCCAGGACGATGAGTGCTGTGGTCATTGCGCGCCCGTTTCCAGCTGTCCGCCATGCTGTATCGGCCCGGGCGGGGCTGATGCAAGCCCCCGGGCCATCACATGTGTTTTCGTCATGTTTCAGGGGCGGCGGGTTCCTTGCGCGCATCAGGCGGGTCAATCGGGTGGAAACATCCGCAAACCGGCAGCCTGCGGTGCGAAGCATTGACCTTCCGCCGCGGGGCGGGTCATCTGGGGGCATGAAGGACAGTTTCGCAGGCAGTTTCACCCAGCAGGAGCCGATCCCCGACGAGGCGATCGCGGCCGCGGTGGCGGTGATGCGCAGCGGCCGGCTGCACCGCTACAACCTGGCCCCGGGCGAGGCCGGCGAGGTCGCGCTGCTGGAGCAGGAGTTCGCCGCCTTCACCGGCGCGCGCTACTGCCTGGCCGTGGCCTCGGGCGGCTATGCGATCGCCACCGCCCTGCGCGCGCTCGGGGTCGGCCCCGGCGACAGGGTGCTGACCAACGCCTTTACCCTGGCCCCGGTGCCCGGCGCGATTGCCGGCCTCGGGGCCGAACCGGTGCTGGTGGAAACCACCGAAGCGCTGGTGATCGACCTGGACGACCTGCGGCGCAAGATCGCCGCCAGCGGCGCGCGGGTGCTGCTTCTGTCGCACATGCGCGGGCACATCTGCGACATGGAGGCGCTGACGGGGCTTTGCGATGCGGCGGGCGTGCGGGTGGTCGAGGACTGCGCCCACACCATGGGCGCGCGCTGGAACGGGGTGGCTTCGGGGCGGCACGGGGCGATCGGCTGCTATTCCACCCAGACCTACAAGCATCTCAATTCCGGCGAGGGCGGGCTGCTGATCTCGGATGATGCCGAAGCGATGGCGCGCGCGGTGCTGCTGTCGGGTTCCTACATGCTTTACGATCGCCACCGCGCCGCGCCCCCGCCCGAGGCCTTCGAACGGATCAGGCTGGAGGTGCCGAACATCTCCGGGCGGATGGACAACCTGCGCGCCGCGATCCTGCGGGTGCAGCTGCGCAGCCTGCCCGAACGATGCGTCGCCTGGAACGCGCGTTACCGGGTGATCGAGCAGGGCCTGCGCAACCTGCCCGGCCTGCGGCTGATCGACCGGCCCGAGGCCGAGGAGTTCGTCGGCTCCTCCTTCCAGTTCCTGCTGCCGGGCTGGGCGCCGGAAGCGGTGCGCCGGGTGGTGGCGGGCTGTGCCGCGCGCGGGGTCGAACTGAAGTGGTTCGGCGCGCCGGAACCTGTCGGCTATACCTCGCGCTACGACAGCTGGCGCTATTGCCGGGGCCCGGAGCTGCCGCGCACCGATGCGGTTCTGGCCGGGCTGCTGGACATGCGCCTGCCGCTGACCTTCTCCGTGCAGGACTGCGCGCTGGTGGCGCGCATCATCGCCCAGGAGGTGAGGGCGGCGCATGACGCCGCCGGGCGCGAACCGGCGGGGGCGGCGCGCGGTTGACGCCGGGGCGGAAATCGTATCAACTGAACAAGCGTTCAATAAGCTCGATAACTGGTTGCCGGAACCGTCGGAACCGTCGGAACCGTCGGAGCCGTCGGAACCGTCGGAACCCGCGCGGGAGGTTGCCATGTTCACTGCCGGCATGTCGTTCGATCTCGGAGACGAGGTGAATGCCCTGCGCGACCTGGTGCATCGTTTCGCGCAGGAGCGCATCAGGCCGATCGCCGCCGAAATCGACAGGCGCAACGAATTCCCGGCCCGTCTGTGGCGCGAGATGGGCGATCTGGGGCTTCTTGGCATCACCGTGCCCGAGGAATTCGGCGGCGCCGGCATGGGCTATCTGGCGCATGTGGTCGCGGTGGAGGAAATCGCCCGCGCCTCCGCCTCGGTCAGCCTGTCCTACGGCGCCCATTCCAACCTCTGCGTCAACCAGATCCGGCTGAACGGCAGCGACGAGCAGAAGCGCCGCTACCTGCCGAAACTGATCAGCGGCGAACACGTCGGCGCGCTGGCGATGAGCGAGGCGGGCGCCGGCAGCGACGTGGTATCGATGAAGCTGCGCGCCGAAAGGCGCAACGGTTGCTATGTGCTGAACGGCACCAAATACTGGATCACCAACGGCCCCGACGCCGACACGCTGGTGGTCTATGCCAAGACCGATCCCGAGGCCGGCGCGCGCGGCATCACCGCCTTCATCATCGAGAAGCAGATGAAGGGCTTTTCCACCTCGCCGCATTTCGACAAGCTGGGGATGCGCGGCTCCAACACCGCCGAACTGGTGTTCGAGGATGTGGAGGTGCCCTTCGAAAACGTTCTGGGCGAGGAAAACCGCGGCGTGCGCGTGCTGATGAGCGGGCTCGACTATGAGCGCGTGGTGCTCTCGGGCATCGGTCTGGGCATCATGGCCGCCTGCATGGACGAGGTGATGCCGTACATGGCCGAGCGCAGGCAGTTCGGCCAGCCGATCGGGAACTTCCAGCTGATGCAGGGAAAGATCGCCGACATCTATACGGCGATGAACTCGGCCCGCGCCTATGTCTACGAGGTGGCCCGCGCCTGCGACCGGGGCACGGTCACGCGCCAGGACGCCGCCGCCTGCGTGCTCTATGCCAGCGAGGAGGCGATGAAATGCGCCCATCAGGCGGTGCAGGCGATGGGGGGGGCGGGCTTCATGAACGAAAGCCCCGTCAGCCGCATCTTCCGCGACGCCAAGCTGATGGAGATCGGCGCCGGCACCAGCGAGATCCGCCGGATGCTGATCGGGCGCGAACTGATGAAGGCGGTGTCGTGAGGGCGCGCGCCGCCCTCTGCGCCCTGTTTCTGGGGCTGCCTGCCGGGGCCGGGGCGCAGGGGTTCGCGCTGCCGGGGGTGCGGGCCGATTCGAGCGTGCTTCTGGGCTGTCTGGCCGGGGGGCGCCAGGTGGAGGAGTGCCTCGGCGCCATGACCGAGGCCTGCATGGCCGACAATGAGCTGGGCAATGACAACCTCGAGGAGCGGCTGTGCGTTGCCGAAGAGCTGAACATCTGGCGCGAGCTTCTGGCGCGGGCCGAGGCGCGGCTGCGCCGCCGGATCGAGGCGCGCGGGCCGGGGCGTTCCCCGGGGCGGGGCGCGGAGGCGCTTTCGGCGCTGGCCGAGGCCGGTGTGCGCTGGGCTGCCTGGCGCGACAGCCGGTGCCGGCTCGAGCGGGCCGTCGCGGGCGGGGACGGGCGACGGGCGATCATCGGCGACATATGCCTGCGCGACCTGACGGCAGATCGCTACCGGCAGCTGCAGGCGCTGGGGCGGCGGCTGGCGGAGGCGGCGCGATGAGCCGGCTGCGCTCCGCCCTCGTGCCGGGCTCGGAGGAGGCCCGCGCCAACCGCGTCGCCCATCTTGCGGCGCTGGAGCAGGTGCGCGAAGCGGCCGAACTGGCGGCGGCCGGCGGCGGCGAGAAATCGCGCGCCCGTCACCTGGCACGCGGCAAGATGCTGCCGCGCGAGCGGGTTGCCGAGCTGCTCGATCCCGGCAGCCCGTTCCTGGAGATCGGCGCAACGGCCGCGCACGGGCTCTATGACGGCGCGGCGCCCGGCGCCGGGCTGATCGCCGGCATCGGCCAGGTGCATGGCCAGGAGGTGATGGTGGTCGCCAACGACGCCACCGTGAAGGGCGGCACCTACTACCCGATGACCGTCAAGAAGCACCTGCGCGCCCAGGAGATCGCCGCCGAATGCGCGCTGCCCTGCATCTATCTCGTGGATTCGGGCGGCGCCAATCTTCCCAACCAGGACGAGGTCTTTCCCGACCGCGACCATTTCGGCCGCATCTTCTACAACCAGGCCAACATGTCGGCCCGCGGCATCGCCCAGATCGCGGTGGTGATGGGGTCCTGCACTGCCGGCGGCGCCTATGTGCCGGCGATGTCGGACGTGTCGATCATCGTGAAGGACCAGGGCACGATCTTCCTTGCCGGCCCGCCGCTGGTCAAGGCCGCTACCGGCGAGGTGGTCAGCGCCGAGGACCTGGGCGGGGGCGACGTGCACACGCGCCTTTCCGGGGTGGCCGACTACCTGGCCGAGGATGATGCCCATGCGCTGGCGCTGGCCCGCCAGGCGGTGGCGGGGCTCAACCGCGCGCGGCCCGAGACCGTGCAGTGGCAAAACCCGGAAGATCCGGCCCATGACCCCGAAGAACTGCTGGACGTGGTGCCGGCCGACCTGCGCAGGCCCTATGACGTGCGCGAGGTGATCGCGCGCATCGTGGACGGCTCGCGCCTTGACGAGTTCAAGGCCCGCTACGGTGAAACCCTGGTGACGGGCTTCGCCCATGTGCAGGGCTGCCCGGTGGGCATCGTCGCCAACAACGGGGTGCTGTTTTCCGAAAGCGCGCAGAAGGGGGCGCATTTCGTGGAACTGTGCAGCCAGCGGCGCATCCCGCTGGTCTTTCTTCAGAACATCACCGGCTTCATGGTCGGCCGCAAATACGAAAACGAAGGCATCGCCCGCCACGGCGCCAAGATGGTGACGGCGGTCGCCACCACCGCGGTGCCCAAGATCACCATGATCATCGGCGGCTCCTTCGGTGCCGGAAACTACGGCATGGCCGGGCGCGCCTATTCGCCCCGCTTCCTGTGGACCTGGCCCAATTCGCGCATTGCGGTGATGGGCGGCGAGCAGGCGGCGGGCGTGCTGGCCACGGTGAAACGGGAGGCTATCGAGCGCGCGGGAGGCAGATGGAGCGCAGAAGACGAGGCCGAATTCAAACGCCCCACCATCGAGATGTTCGAGCGTCAGAGCCATCCGCTCTATGCCTCGGCCCGGCTCTGGGACGACGGAATCATCGACCCGCGCAAGTCGCGCGATGTCCTGGCGCTGAGCTTGCGCGCCGCGCTCAACGCCCCGATCGAGGAGACCAGATTTGGCCTGTTCCGCATGTGACTTCATGCCTCCGGCGGGAGTATTTGGGGGCAAGATGAAGGGGGGCCTTCTTCATCTTGCCGAAAATACTCCCGGGGGTGCGGGGGCAGGCAGCCCCCGCCTGGCCGGGGGGCGGCGCTGATGTTCCGCCGGATCCTGATCGCCAACCGCGGCGAGATCGCCTGCCGCATCATCCGCACCGCGCGCGCGCTCGGGGTGGAAACGGTGGCCGTCTTTTCCGAGGCCGACGCCGGGGCGCTGCATGTCGCGCAGGCCGATCTTGCGGTGCCCATCGGCGGCCCGCTGCCGGCCGAGAGCTACCTGCGCGGCGATGCGATCGTCGAAGCCGCGCGCGCCACCGGCGCGCAGGCGATCCACCCGGGCTACGGCTTCCTGTCCGAGAACCCGGATTTCGTGGAAGCGGTGGAAAAGGCCGGCCTCACCTTCATCGGGCCCTCGGCGGAGGCGATCCGGGCGATGGGGCTCAAGGATGCGGCCAAGACGCTGATGCAGGAGGCCGGGGTTCCGGTGGTGCCCGGCTGTCACGGCGGCAATCAGGATGACGAGTATCTGGCCCGCGCGGCCGAAGAGATCGGCTGGCCCGTCCTGATCAAGGCGGTGGCCGGCGGCGGCGGCAAGGGCATGCGCCTGGTCGAGCGCGCGGCCGATTTCGCCGAGGCGCTGGCATCGGCACGATCCGAAGCGGCGGGGGCCTTCGGAAACGATTCTGTGCTGATCGAGAAATACATCGACAAGCCCCGGCACATCGAGGTGCAGGTCTTCGGCGACGGCACCCGCGCCGTGCATCTGTTCGAGCGCGACTGCTCGCTCCAGCGCCGCCACCAGAAGGTGATCGAGGAGGCTCCCGCGCCGGGCATGAGCGACGACATGCGCGCCGCGATGGGCGCAGCGGCGGTGCGTGCGGCCGAGGCGATCGGCTACAGGGGTGCGGGCACGGTGGAGTTCATCGTCGATGCCGCCGACGGGCTGCGCTCCGACCGCTTCTGGTTCATGGAGATGAACACCCGCCTGCAGGTGGAACACCCGGTGACCGAGGCGGTGACTGGCGTCGATCTGGTGGAATGGCAGCTTCGGGTGGCCGCCGGAGAGCCGCTGCCGCTGTCGCAGGACGATCTGCGCCTGAAGGGGCACGCCTTCGAGGCCCGCCTCTATGCCGAGGATGTGGCGCAGGGTTTCCTGCCGGCGACCGGCCGGCTCGAGCATCTGCTCTTTCCGGAAGGAGTGCGCGTGGATACCGGGGTGCGCGCGGGCGATTCGGTGACGCCCTTCTATGATCCGATGATCGCCAAGATCATCGTCCACGGCGCCAGCCGCCCGGTCGCGCTCTCCCGGTTGCGCGCTGCGCTGGAGGCGACCGAGGTCGTCGGGACGCGCACCAACCTGGCCTTCCTGCGCCGCCTTGCCAGGGATCCGCAATTTCGCCGCGGCGATGTGGATACCGGGCTGATCGGGCGCAACCGCGAGACGCTCTCCGCCGCGCCGGCTGCGGATGATGCGATCCGGGCGCAAGCGGCGCTCGTGGCCGCCGGGCTCGGCGGAGAGCCGCAAGCGCAGCAGGGATTCGCCCTCTGGCGGCCGCTGGAGCGGCGCATCCGCCTGTCCGGGAGCGGCGCGGATTTCGAGGCCCGCATTCTCTGCCCGCAGGCGGGGCGGGCGGTCGTGCGGATCGGGGCGATGGAATGCGTCTTTCGCCGTGGCCCCGATGGCTGGCGCGGCCCCGACGGGGCCCGGATCGATGCCCGGCTGATCGGCGGGCGGGCGGTGGTGTTCGCCGGCGATGTCTTCGAATTCCCGCTCGTCGACCCGCTGCGGGTTTCCACCGGCGCGGGGAGCGGGGCGGATGTGATCGAGGCGCCGATGCCAGGGCTGGTCAGAACGGTGTTCGTGCAGCCGGGAGATGCCGTCGCCGCAGGCGACCGGCTGGCGGTTCTGGAGGCGATGAAGATGGAGCATGTCCTGCGGGCGGAGCGCGCGGGCGCCGTGGCCGAGGTGCTCGTGGCCGAGGGGGCGCAGATCGAGGCCGGCGCGGCGCTGATCCGCCTGGCTCCGGAAGGGCCGGAAGAGGCGGAAGCGGCGGCAGCCGGGGCGGTGGCCGGGCGCGGAAGGGCCGCGGGCGCGGATGCCGGCTCCTCCGCGCCGGGCGGAGGCGGGGGAAGGGGCGCATGATCCGGCTGCACCACTGTGCCCAGTCGCGCTCCTTCCGCACGCTCTGGCTGCTGCATGAAATGGGGCTCGAGTTCGAGCTGGTCCGCCACTCCCTTCTTTCCGGCGAATTGCGCGACGCCGCCTATCTTGCGCTGTCGCCGGCCGGGCGGGTGCCGGCGCTGGAAATCGACGGGCAGGTGCTGTTCGAGAGCGGGGCGATTGCCGAATATCTCTGCGAGACCCGGGCCAGCCCGCTCTGGCGCGCACCGGGGGATCCGGAGCGCGCCGACTGGCTGCAGTGGCTGCATTTTGCCGAAACCATCGGCCAGCACCTGGCCAATCTCACCCAGCAGCATGTCGTTCTTTACGAGGACCACATGCGTTCGCCCACGGTGATGAAGCTGGAGGCGCGCCGGCTGGAAAAGACGCTGGAGGTGGTAGAGCGGGTGGTGTCGCGCCACGACTGGATGCTGGAAGGCGGGTTTTCCGCCGTCGATACCGCGATCGGCTATGCGGCGCTGCTGGGGCGCCGCTTCCTGCGGTTCGAGGGGCTGCCCGCCCTGGCCCGCTATCTGGAACGGATCGCGGCGCGCCCGGCGTTCCGTGCGGCGCGGGCCGATGACGGCCCGCCGGAGCTTTACACGAAACCCTTCTACGCGGTGCCCGATGGCTGAGTTCGTCGAGATCTTCGAGGTCGGCCCGCGCGACGGGCTGCAGAACGAAAGGCGGGCGATCCCGACGGCGGAGAAGATCGCGCTGATCGACCTGCTTTCAACCGCGGGGTTCCGGCGGATCGAGGTGGCGAGCTTCGTCAGCCCGAAACGGGTGCCGCAGATGGCCGACAGCGCCCAGGTGCTGGCCGGAATCCGCCGCGCGCCGGGCATCTCCTACGCCGCGCTGGTGCCGAACATGCGCGGGCTGGAGCGCGCGCTTGCCGCCGGCGCCGACGAGATCGCGGTGTTCGGCTCGGCCAGCGAGGGGTTCAGCCAGGCCAACATCAACTGCTCGACAAGTGAAAGCCTGAAGCGGTTCGAGCTGGTCGCAAGGGCAGCTCTGGACGCGAAACTGAAAGTTCGCGGCTATGTATCCTGCGTGACGGACTGTCCTTATGACGGCCCGACGCCGCCTGAAAGCGTGGCCCGGGTGGCCGCGGCGCTGCGCGACATGGGATGCTACGAAATCTCGCTTGGCGACACCATAGGGCAGGGGCGGCCGGAAACCGTCCGGGCGATGCTGGAGGCCGTCCTGCGGGTGGTGCCGGCCGGGAATCTGGCCGGCCACTACCACGATACCGCGGGGCGGGCGCTGGACAATATCGCGGTATCTCTCGATCTCGGGATGCGGGTGTTCGATGCGGCCGTGGGCGGGCTCGGCGGCTGCCCCTATGCTCCCGGTGCGGCCGGCAACGTGGCCACCGAGGCGGTGCATTCCTGGCTTGCGGGCCGGGGGTTCGAAACCGGGCTGGATGGCGCTGTTCTGGAGCGCGCGGGCGAGCAGGCGCGCCGGATGCGGGGGTGCTGACGGGCGACGACGGGGCGCAGCCGAGGAGACAGGGAGCGGCAGGCGGGCGGCGCGCGGAAGGCGTGCGGGGCCTGCGGAGGGAAAGGCGGAAGGAACGGGAGAAGGAATGGGATTCGAGACGCTCACGATCGAAACCGACGCGCGCGGCGTGACGCGGCTGACCCTGAACCGCCCGGAGCGGCACAATGCGCTTTCGGCGCGTCTGATCGCCGAGCTGACCGAGGCGGCGGCCGTGCTGGGAGCCGATCCGGCGGTGCGGGTGGTGGTGCTGACCGGGGCCGGCAGGAGCTTCTGCGCGGGCGGCGACCTGAAGTGGATGCAGGCGCAGATGGCCGCCGAGCGCGCCACCCGTTTCGCCGAAGCCCGCAGGCTGGCCGGGATGCTGCAGGCGCTGAACACCCTGCCCAGGCCGTTGATCGGCCGGATTCAGGGGCAGGCCTTCGGCGGCGGCATCGGCCTGGCCTGCGTCTGCGACGTGGCGATCGGGGTCGATGGCGCGCGCTTCGGGCTGACCGAGACCCGCCTCGGCCTGATTCCGGCCACCATCGCCCCCTATGTGATCGCGCGGATGGGCGAGGCGAAGGCGCGACGGGTGTTCATGTCCTCGCGCATCTTCGATGCCGGAGAGGCGGTCGCGCTGGGCGTTCTCGCTCGCGCCGTCCCGCCAGAGGAGCTGGATGCGGCGGTGGAGGAGGAGATCGCGCCCTGGCTCGGCTGCGCCCCCGGCGCGGTCGCCGATGCCAAGGCGCTGGCGCGCCGGCTGGGGCCGGTGATCGACGATGCGCTCATCGATGCGACGATCGAAGCGCTGGTCGCGCGCTGGGAGAGCGACGAGGCGCGCGCCGGAATCGAAGCGTTTTTCGCTCGCCGCCCGCCCCCCTGGCAGCGGGAAGGCTGAGGGCTGGCGCAGGCCGCGGGGCCGGGGCATGGCACCGGGCATGGCACCGGAGTGGGCGGCCGGGGTGCGGTGCGGGCGCAAAAGGGCCTTCGCAGCGGGCGGACAGGCAGGGAGGATCGCCGGAGAGGTGTCGCATGCGGGCCGGTTCGGGTGGTTTCGGCTGCCGGCTTCGGTTGACCCTGCCGCGGCACGGCGCTAAACCGGGCCAGGTCCCCGGCGGGGCGCGGCAAGAGGAGCCACCATTGGAAGAGCTGCTTCGCGAATATCTTCCCATCGTCATTCTGTTCGGCGTTGCCACGGCGCTGGGCCTGGTCCTGATCCTGGCGGCGCTGATCATCGCCGTGCGCAACCCGGACCCGGAAAAGATCAGCGCCTATGAATGCGGCTTCAACGCCTTCGATGATGCGCGGATGAAGTTCGACGTGCGATTCTATCTCGTGGCGATCCTGTTCATCATCTTCGATCTCGAAATCGCCTTTCTCTTTCCCTGGGCGGTTGCCTTCGCAGATGTGGGCACCGTGGGTTTCTGGTCGATGATGGTGTTCCTTGCGGTCCTTACCGTCGGTTTTGCCTATGAATGGAAGAAGGGGGCGCTCGAATGGGATTGAGCACCGCCGCCAATGATGCCGGTATCGACAGGGAGGCGACCCTCCGGGCGATGAACGAGGATCTGCAGGACAAGGGTTTCCTGCTGACCTCGACCGAGGACATCATCAACTGGGCGCGCACCGGTTCCCTGCACTGGATGACCTTCGGCCTGGCCTGCTGCGCGGTGGAGATGATGCATGCGGCCATGCCCCGCTACGACCTGGAGCGCTTCGGCACCGCGCCGCGCGCCAGCCCGCGCCAGAGCGACCTGATGATCGTTGCCGGCACGCTGACCAACAAGATGGCCCCGGCGCTGCGCAAGGTCTACGATCAGATGCCCGAGCCGCGCTACGTGATTTCCATGGGCTCCTGCGCCAACGGCGGCGGATATTACCATTACAGCTATTCGGTGGTGCGCGGCTGCGACCGGATCGTGCCGGTGGATGTCTATGTGCCCGGCTGCCCGCCGACGGCCGAGGCGCTTCTTTACGGCACGCTGCAGCTGCAGCGGCGGATCCGGCGCACCGGCACGATCGTGAGGTAGGCCATGAATGACGAGGCGATGCGGGAACTGGGTGCGCATATCGAGGCGAAACGGCCCGATTGCGTGCTGGGCTGGGAGGTGGCGCGCGGCGAGCTGACGGTGGATGTGCCGCTGGCCTCGCTGCATGATTTCATCGCTTTCCTGAAGGCCGACCGGGGGTGCCGCTTTTCCACCCTTGTGGACATCACCGCCGTCGACTGGCCCGGGCGGGCGGCACGCTTCGATGTGGTCTATCATCTGCTGTCGATGTATCAGAACCAGCGGATCCGGGTGAAGGCGCGCCTGCGCGAGGAGGAGATGGTGCCTTCGATCACCGACATTCACCGCTGCGCGGACTGGTTCGAGCGCGAGGTGTTCGACATGTTCGGGATCCTGTTCTCCGGTCATCCGGATCTGCGCCGGATCCTGACCGACTACGGTTTCCGTGGGCACCCGCTGCGCAAGGATTTCCCGACCACGGGCCATGCCGAAGTGCGTTACGACGAGGAGCAGAAGCGGGTCGTCTACGAGCCGGTGAAGCTGGTGCAGGAATACCGCCAGTTCGACTTCATGTCCCCCTGGGAGGGGGCGAACTACATTCTTCCCGGCGACGAGAAGGGAGCGTCGGGAGAAAAGGGCGCGTCTTGAGCGGCAGGATCCGCGGGGGTCGGGGCGGTCGCGGGCCGGGTGCGCAGGATGCGCTGGATGCGGGAAAGGACGGGAGATGGGATACGGAACCGGAGCATTCGGGTTCATGGGGGGCGGGCTGTTCTGGATGCTGATCGCGGCGGTGCTCGTGGTCGTGCCCTTCTGGCGGCTGATGCCGCGGGCGGGGCTGCCAACCTGGCTGGCGCTGGTGGCACTGATCCCGCTCGGAGCGATCGTCCTGCTCTGGATCGTCGCCTTCCGCGACGGCTCAGAGGGCGCGGCCTGACGCGGCCGGGATGGGCGCTCTGCACGGCATAATCTTCGGGCTCGGGGCCACCAAGGCCGGAACGAGCTGGCTGTTCCGCTATCTGGAGCGGCACCCGGGCTGCCACCTGCGCTCGATCAAGGAGCTGCATTACTTCGATGCGCTGGACTTCGGCGAGCGCGGCTATCAGATCCGCCAGCTGGAGCGGCGCGAGCGGGAGCTGGAGATCCGGCTGCTGACCGCCCCGGATGATGCCCTGGAGCGGCTGCGCCGGCAGCTGGAGGACTGCCGGGCGCTGCTGGCGCTGCACCGCCTGCCGGAGGAGGACCGGGGCGCCTATCTGGCCTATCTGGGCGCCGGCCGGCGGAAGGAGCAGGCGCTGGTGGGCGATTTCACGCCGGCCTACGGGCTGCTGTCGGTGCCCCGGCTGCGGATGATGGCTGCTCTGGCGGCACGGGTCCGGTTCCTGCTGGTGCTGCGCGATCCGGTGGAGCGGCTGTGGTCGCATGTGCGGATGAACGCCGCGCGCATGGCCCGCCGCCCCGAGGACGTGCCGGCGCGCGCGCACCGGATCTTCTGGCGTTACGGGCGCGGCCGGCACGAGGGGATCCGGATCCGCGGCGACTACCGGGCGATCCTGGCCAGGCTGGATGCGGCGCTCGAACCGCGTCAGCTGCTGGTGCTGTTCTACGAGGAGCTGTTCAGCCAGAAGACGGCGGACCGGATCTGCGCCTTTCTGGGGCTGGATCCTTTTCCGGCGCCGCTCGCCGAGCCGGTGCATGCAGGGGTGCCGGTCGAGATGAGCCAGGAGCAGCGCCGCCATGCCCGCCGCTGGCTGGCCCCGCAATACGAGTATGTCCGCGGCCGGTTCGGCCGCCTTCCGGCCCGCTGGCAGGCCGACATGCTGGAGGAGGAAGGATGATGGATGGCGCCCATGACGATGCTCTGACAGGCGAGCAGAAGATCCGGAACTTCAACATCAATTTCGGCCCGCAGCACCCTGCGGCACATGGGGTTCTTCGGATGGTGCTGGAGCTTGACGGCGAGATCGTCGAACGGGCGGACCCGCATATCGGGCTTCTGCATCGCGGCACCGAAAAGCTGATGGAAAGCCGCACCTACCTGCAGAACCTGCCCTATCTGGACCGGCTCGACTATGTGGCCCCGATGAACCAGGAACACGCCTGGTGCCTTGCCATCGAGCGGCTGGTGGGGGTCGAGGTGCCGCGCCGGGCCAGCCTGATCCGGGTGCTCTATTCGGAGATCGGGCGGATCCTGAACCACCTGCTGAACGTCACCACCCAGGCGATGGACGTGGGGGCCCTCACCCCGCCGCTGTGGGGCTTCGAGGAGCGCGAGAAGCTGATGATCTTCTACGAGCGCGCCTGCGGGGCGCGGCTGCACGCGGCCTATTTTCGCCCCGGCGGCGTGCACCAGGATCTGCCGCCCGAGCTGATCGACGACATCGGGGAATGGGCGCAGGAGTTTCCCTCCAGGCTCGACGACATCGACGAGCTGCTGACGGAAAACCGGATCTTCAAGCAGCGCAACGTGGATATCGGGGTGGTGTCCGAGCAGGACATCCTCGACTGGGGCTATTCCGGGGTGATGGTGCGCGGCTCGGGGCTGGCCTGGGATCTGCGCCGTGCGCAACCCTATGAATGCTACAGCGAATTCGACTTCAGAATCCCGGTCGGCAAGAACGGCGACTGTTATGACCGCTATCTTGTCCGCATGGCGGAGATGCGCGAAAGCGTGAAGATCATCCTGCAGGCGATCGAGAAGCTGTGCGCCCCGGACGGCCAGGGCGAGGTTCTGGCCCGCGGCAAGCTGGCCCCGCCGCGCCGTGCCGAGATGAAGACCTCGATGGAGGCGCTGATCCATCACTTCAAGCTCTATACCGAGGGCTTCCGGGTTCCCGCGGGCGAGGTCTATGCCGCGGTCGAGGCGCCCAAGGGCGAGTTCGGCGTCTATCTGGTGGCCGACGGCACCAACAGGCCCTGGCGGGTCAAGCTGCGCGCGCCGGGCTTCCTGCATCTCCAGTCGATGGATCACGTGGCCCGGGGGCACCAGCTGGCCGATGTGGCCGCGATCATCGGCACCATGGACATCGTGTTCGGCGAGGTGGACCGATGAGCACGCTTCCCTTTCCCGTCGTGCTGCTGGCCGTGGCGATGACCGGCATCGTGATCTGGCTGGCGATCCTGTTCTTGTGGGCACCCGGGCGCGGGCTGAGATTCGCCACCCACGAGGTCGAGAACCTGCCGGAGGTCATGGCCAACCGCTATGTCGCCATGGCGCTGATCATGGCGGGGGCGCTCTACAACGGCGACCCGGGGCTGATCGCCTTCGTCTTCGCCGCCACCGGCCTGAGCGCCGCCCATGACGCCTGGATCTATGCGCGCCACGGCAAGTCCTTCCTCAAGCACCTGTTTTCGGCCACCCTGTCCGCGGTCATCGCCCTGGCCGCGCTGATCGTCCACTTCAACGCCGGAGCCGTCTAGATGCTGCGTCGCCTGCACCCAGAACAGCCCGAAAGCTTCGCCTTCACCCCCGCAAACCTGGAATGGGCGAAGCTGCAGATCGGCAAGTATCCCGAGGGCCGCCAGGCCAGCGCGGTGATCCCGCTGCTGTGGCGGGCCCAGGAGCAGGAGGGCTGGCTCACCCGCCCGGCGATCGAATACGTGGCCGACATGCTGGGGATGGACTACATCCGCGTGCTCGAGGTGGCCACCTTCTACTTCATGTTCCAGCTGCAGCCGGTCGGCAGCGTCGCTCATGTCCAGGTCTGCGGCACCACCTCCTGCATGATCTGCGGCGCCGAGGATCTGATCGCGGTCTGCCGCGAGAAGATCGCTCCCGAGCCGCACCAGCTTTCGCCGGACGGCAGGTTCAGCTGGGAGGAGGTGGAATGCCTCGGCGCCTGCGCCAACGCGCCGATGGTCCAGATCGGCAAGGATTTCTACGAAGATCTGACCGCGGCGCGCCTCGCCGGGATCCTCGACGAGCTGGCCGCCGGCAGGGTGCCGGTTCCGGGGCCGCAGAACGGGCGCTACGCGGCCGAGCCGCTGGCCGGGCTGACCAGCCTGACAGAATGCGAAAGCGGCCGCACCCGGTACAACGCCAGTGTGCAGCTTGCCGTGGATCTGGGCGATACCGTGAAGCGGATCGACGGAACCGAGGTGCCGCTGGAGGCACCGTGGCTGCGCAGGGGTGCCGGAACCGGCGGCACGTCGCGGGCGAAAGGGGCTGCGGCCGCCGGAGGGCCTGCGCCCGGGAAGAAGCCCGGACAGAAGGCCGCGGCGGTGGAAAGGCAGGCAGGGGCGGAACCCGCGGCCGCCGTCAGGCCCAGCCGCCCGCGCCGGCTGAAGGCGCCGCGCAAGTCCGGGGCGGACGATCTGAAGCTGATCAGGGGGGTCGGCCCGAAGCTGGAAAGGCTGCTGAACGGGCTCGGGTTCTATCATTTCGACCAGATCGCGAAGTGGAGCGATGCCGAAATCGCCTGGGTCGATGAGAACCTCAAGGGTTTCAGGGGCCGGATCCGCCGCGACGAGTGGGTTGCCCAGGCGAAGATCCTGGCCGCCGGCGGCGAGACGGAATTTTCCGGTCGGGCGAAATCGCGGGTGAAATCTGGGCGCTGAGGCCGGGATGGCGCGCATGACAAGTGCAAAGACAAGTGTGAGACTGCAAAGATCAAGTGTGAAACGGTAAAACGTAACGGTAAACGTAACGGTAAAACGTAACGGTAAACGTACAGGGAGGTTCCGATGCGCTCGAGCGACAACAACGCAGGCAGGGTCTGGGGGCTGGCGGCATTGGCCGGCCTGCTGGCGTTTCTGGCGCTGAAGTTTCTGGCAAGCTACGGGTTCTGGGCGGCGCTGCTGCTGGCGATCCTGATCGGGCTGCTGGTCGCGATCCTGCTCTGGATCGGGTTCTACCGCGACGAGGAGGACGGCGCTGCTTCCGGCGGGGGCGAAACGGCTGCCCGGGAGGGGCGCGGACAGGCCGGGGCCGGCGCGGAAGCGGACGGCCCGGCGCGGGAGCCGGCCCCCCGGCGCGTGGAAAAGCCCGCCTTCGCGCTGCCCCGGGACAGACGCCCGGAGCAGCCCGCCGGCGCGCCGCCGGAGGAGGCGGGCTCCGCCTCCGGATCCCGGAGGGCGGACGGGGGGACGGCAACGCGGAAGCCGGCGGCAGGATCCTCCGAAGCAGGGAAACCGGCAGCGGGGAAGAAGGAGACCGGAAAGACGGCCGGAAAGACGGCGGCGGCCGGGAAGCCGGCCGCGGGGCGGGCGGCGCAGAAACCCGCCGACCGGGGCGCCGCCGGCTCCGGCAGGCCGCCGGCCCTGGAGGGGCCGCGCGATGGAAAGGCCGACGACCTGAAGATGATCAAGGGCATCGGTCCGAAGCTGGAACAGCTGCTGAATTCGATGGGGATCTATCATTTCGAGCAGATCGCCTCCTGGAGCGCGGAAGAGGTGAAATGGGTCGATGAGAACCTCAAGGGTTTCAGGGGGCGGGTCAGCCGGGACGAATGGGTCAGGCAGGCCGGGATCCTTGCCGAGGGCGGCAGCACGGAGTTTTCCAGGCGCGTCGGGAGGGGTGACGTCTATTGATGCTTGTATTGATGCTTGCCGATGTCGGGAGGCGATGAGCCGTGAGCTCCGGGCGGGAACGGCGGGAACGGCAGATCGCGCGCAGGATGCGCGTGGTCGCCGTCGTGATCGCGGGCACGATGCTTCTGTGGCTCGGGGCCAATCTCGCCGGGCGTCAGCTCGGGCTGCCGGGGCGCTATGCCGTTCTGTTCGACCTGCTGGCGCTGGCCGGCTTCGTGTGGTCTATGGTAGTGATCTATCAGATCTGGCGCGCGCGCCGGCAAGATTAGGGAAAGACGATGCTCAGAGATCAGGACCGGATCTTCACCAACCTCTACGGCATGCATGAGCGCACGCTGGCCGGGGCGCGGGCGCGCGGCCACTGGGACGGCACCGCCGCCATCATCGCCAGGGGGCGGGAGTGGATCATCGAGCAGGTGAAGGCCAGCGGGCTGCGCGGGCGCGGCGGCGCGGGCTTTCCCACCGGGCTGAAATGGTCCTTCATGCCGAAGGAAAGCGACGGGCGGCCCGCCTATCTGGTGATCAACGCCGACGAATCCGAGCCCGGCACCTGCAAGGACCGCGAGATCATGCGCCACGATCCGCACACGCTGATCGAGGGCGCGCTGATCGCCGCTTTCGCCATGGGAGCGCATACCGCCTACATCTACATCCGCGGCGAATTCATCCGCGAGCGCGAGGCGCTGCAGGCGGCGATCGACGAATGCTACGATGCCGGGCTGCTGGGCCGGAACGCCGCGAAATCGGGCTGGGATTTCGACCTCTACCTGCACCACGGCGCCGGGGCCTATATCTGCGGCGAGGAAACCGCGTTGCTCGAAAGCCTGGAGGGCAAGAAGGGCATGCCGCGCATGAAGCCGCCGTTTCCGGCGGGGGTGGGCCTTTATGGTTGCCCGACCACGGTGAACAACGTCGAAAGTATCGCGGTGGTGCCCACCATCCTGCGGCGCGGCGCGGAATGGTTCGCCTCTTTCGGGCGGCCGAACAACGCCGGCACCAAGCTGTTCGCCATTTCGGGCCACGTGAACAACCCCTGCGTGGTGGAAGAGGCCATGTCGATCCCCTTCGAGGAGCTGATCGAAAGGCACTGCGGCGGCATCCGCGGCGGCTGGGACAACCTCAAGGCGGTGATCCCCGGCGGCTCCTCGGTGCCGCTTCTGCCTGCCGACATCGCCCGCGAGGCGATCATGGATTTCGACTGGCTGCGCGAGCAGCAGTCGGGGCTTGGCACGGCCGCGGTGATCGTGATGGACCAGTCCACCGACGTGATAAAGGCAATCTGGCGGCTGGCGGCCTTCTACAAGCACGAAAGCTGCGGCCAGTGCACGCCCTGCCGCGAAGGCACCGGATGGATGATGCGGGTCATGGAGCGTCTGGTCACCGGCGAGGCCGAGATCGAGGAAATCGACATGCTGCTGGATGTGACCAGACAGGTCGAGGGCCACACGATCTGCGCGCTCGGCGATGCCGCCGCCTGGCCGATCCAGGGGCTGATCCGCCACTTCCGCGACGAGATCGAGGAGCGGATCCTCGCCCGCAGGAGGGGGCGCGCCGGTGCCCAGGCGGCCGGCTAGCCTGTCCGCTACCGGCCCGGCCGTTCCGGGCGCGACGCGGGCGGGCGAAAGCGGCGGGCAAGCAGGTCGCGCCCGGCTGGCGGGCGGCGGATTTTCTCCTGTCGGCGGGGCCGGGGCAGGGAAATCTTGACAGCGTCCCCCGCACGGTGGAGATGCGGGGAGGGGATCGATGCCCGGGAATCGGTTGCCCGGGAATTCGGTTTCGGAAAGCGGTTTCGGATGATGCTCTCTCCGGCAGGCGGCCGCGGGGCGGGACTCCGCGACCCCGAAACCCGAAAGGCGGAGAAGGCGGCAGGATGAACATTGCAGGATGAACATTTCGGTGCGATTTCCGGCTCTTGCGATCGCGGCGGCGCTGCTGTCCGTCGCGGTGCCGGCCCGGGGGGCGGCCCAGGTGGCGGAACTTCCCGCCTATGCCTACGACATGGTGGCCGAGGTCAGCATGGCGACCACGGCGGATCTGAAATGCCGGGGGATGGGGGCGCGGACGAAGAAGCTCGAGGAGCGGATCGTGGCGCTCTACCGGCGGCTGGCGGCCGACGGAATTTCGGTGCAGGATGCGGTTGCGCATCTTCAGGGCGTCGAGGCGCGGGCGCAGATCGCCACCCGCGAGGCGGCACTGCGCGCCCGGCACGGGGTAGAGGCGCAGGGCGATGCGGCGCTCTGCGCGGCGATCCGGGCCGAGGCGGAGGAGAACGAGGCGCTTGCCGAGTTGCTCCGGATCCGCTGAGGCGGTCCGGGCATGCGGAGGGGCGTCCGCTCCGCGAAGACGCGGTTTTTACTGGAAACGGGCGCGCGCATGGCGCATGCTCCGCTGCAGGGAGCAAGACCGGGGGCAGCCCGGCGGCCGCCGTTGCGGCGCAATCGCGCAAAAGCCGGGGAACACGGCCGCGTTCCGCCCGCGGGAAGGGCGGCGGCAGTCCGCGCGCGGGCAGGATCCGCAGCCGGGCGCACCGAGGAGAAGGCAAGGATGAGGCATTTTTCCGCTTTTCGTGGTTCCGTTTTCCGTGGCGCTTCCCGCGGTTCCGGTTTTCCCGGCTTTCGGCCCGTTCCGGCGGCCAGGGCGCTGCTCGCGCTGGCGCTGGCGGCGGTGCTGGCGACGGCAGCCGCGCGCGCGCCGGCGCAGGCCCTGCCGCCGCTGCGCGAAAACGCCCACGTCACCCGCTCGCTGGTTGCGGCGATGGTGGGCGAGGGGATCCGCCGGGCCTGCCCCTCGATTCACGCCCGGCTGCTGGTCGCGTTGCGCAAGGCCAGGGAACTGGAACGCTATGCGCTGGGTCTCGGCTACTCGAAGGAGGAGATCCAGGCCTTCATCAGGGATCCGGAGGAAAAGGCGCGCATCATCGCCTTGGCCCGGGCCTACATGGTTGAAAAGGGCGTTGTCGAGGGCGAAAAAGAAACGTATTGCAGGCTGGGACGCGCCGAGATCGCTGCCGGCACGCTGACGGGACAGTTGCTGTGGTCGTGGAAGTGATGGAACCATCTGCCTCGCCGCGGGCCGATCGTGCGGGGGGGCGCCATGCGGAAAGGGGTGCGGAAGGGCGCGCCGACGGGAACTGTCGGTGCCCTCGCGCCCCGGTGGCCGCCATGCCCGCCGCTGCCGGTGCCGCCCCGGACAGGCGGAACCGGGACAGGAGATGCCGGGACAGGAGGAACCGGGCCCGGGTGCCGTGCCGGATGCCGGCCCCGAAACAGGATGGAATCTGCCCATGACCGAATTGCGCAAGATCATCATCGATGGCAAGGAACTGGAAGTGGACGGCGCGATGACGCTGATCCAGGCCTGCGAACAGGCCGGAATCGAGATTCCGCGCTTCTGCTACCACGAACGGCTCTCGATCGCCGGCAACTGCCGGATGTGCCTGGTGGAAATCGTCGGCGGCCCGCCCAAGCCGGCGGCCTCCTGCGCCATGCAGGTGCGCGACCTGCGCCCCGGCCCCGAAGGCGCCCCGCCCGAGGTGCGCACCAACAGCCCGATGGTCAGGAAGGCCCGCGAGGGGGTGATGGAGTTCCTGCTCATCAACCACCCGCTGGACTGCCCGATCTGCGACCAGGGCGGCGAATGCGACCTGCAGGACCAGGCGATGGCCTACGGGGTGGACTTTTCCCGCTACCGCGAGCCCAAGCGCGCCAGCGAGGATCTCGACCTGGGCCCGCTGGTCGCCACCCAGATGACGCGCTGCATTTCCTGCACCCGCTGCGTGCGCTTCACCACCGAAGTGGCCGGGGTGGCGGTGATGGGCCAGACCGGGCGCGGCGAGGATGCCGAGATCACCACCTATCTCGGCGCGCTGATCGATTCCAACCTGCAGGGCAACATCATCGACCTGTGCCCGGTGGGTGCGCTCACCAGCAAGCCCTACGCCTTCACCACCCGCCCCTGGGAGCTGGCCAGGACCGAGACCGTCGACGTGATGGACGCGCTGGGCTCCAGCATCCGGGTCGATACCAGGGGGCGCGAGGTGATGCGGATCCTGCCGCGCGAACATGCCGGCGTGAACGAGGAATGGATTTCCGACAAGACCCGATTCGTCTGGGACGGGCTGAAGCGCCAGCGGCTCGACCGGCCCTATCTCCGCAAGGAGGGCAGGCTGGTTCCCGTCGGCTGGGAGGAGGCGCTGGCGGCGGCGGCGGCGGCGATGCAGGGCGGAAAGGTGGCCGGGCTGGTCGGCGATCTGGCGCCGGTGGAGGCCGCCTTTTCGCTGAAACGGCTGATCGAGGGGCAGGGCGGCACCGTCGAATGTCGCCTCGATGGCGCGCGGCTGCCGGCGGGCAACCGTTCGGCCTATGTGGGCACGGCGCGCATCGAGGATATCGACAGCGCGAAGATGATCCAGCTGATCGGCACCAACCCGGCCGTCGAGGCGCCGGTGCTGAACGCGCGCATCCGCAAGGCCTGGCTGAACGGGGCCGATGTCGGCCTGATCGGCGAGGCGGTCGATCTGACCTATGACTATACCCACATGGGCGACGATCGCGCGGCGCTGGCCAGGGTGCTTGAACGCAAGTTCGAGAAGGTGCTTGAAGTGCCCTCGCTGGTGATCGTCGGCCAGGGGGCGATTGTCGGGGCCGACGGCGAAGCGGTGCTGGCGGCGGCGATGCAGCTGGCCGAGGCGACGAAATCGAAGCTGCTGGTGCTGCACACGGCGGCTTCGCGCGTGGGGGCGATGGATGTCGGCTGCACCACCGAGGGCGGCCTGGCGGCGGCGCTGGACGGGGCGGATGTAATCTACAACCTGGGTGCCGACGAAATCGAGATCGAGCCCGGCGCCTTCGTGATCTATCAGGGCAGCCACGGCGACCGTGGCGCACACCGGGCCGACGTGATCCTGCCCGGCGCTGCCTGGACCGAGGAGGATGCGCTGTTCGTCAACACCGAGGGGCGCCCGCAGCTGGCGCTGCGCGCGGGCTTTCCGCCGGGCGAGGCCAGGGAAAACTGGGCGATCCTGCGTGCCCTGTCGGGAGAACTGGGCCGGGCGCTGCCCTGGGATTCGCTGGCGGCGCTGCGCAGCGCGCTGGTCGAGGCCGTGCCGCATCTGCGCCACATCGACCGGGTGCCGGAAAACGACTGGGTGCCGCTGCCGGCCGGCCGGCTCGGCAAGGGGCGCTTTCGCGGTGCCATCGGCGATTTCTGGCTGACCAACCCGATCGCCCGCTCCAGCCAGCTGATGGCCGAGATGTCGGCGCTGGAAAAGGCCCGTTCCGGGGCCAGGGCCGCGGCCGAATAGGGTGGCTGCCGCAGCCCGACATATGGCGCCGGGAGCGCCGCTTGGGCCTGCCGTCGCCGGCAAGGGCCCGGCGTGCGGGTGGGGGCGGCGGAAGTGCGACCCGTCCGCCATATGGCGGCGGATATCGCGATTCAGGGTGGCATTCGACGCACAGATGCGGTTTACAGCATGGCGGCAGCGCTGCCTGCCGGTCCGCGTGGCTCCGAGCCGGAATTCGCCGCGCGTGACCGTGCCGCGCGCGGCATACCGACGGACTGAGGGCATGGGGCGACATGGCTGACTTTCTGGCGACACCATTCGGCACCTTCGTTCTGATATTCGCGCAAAGCCTGCTTGTCGTCGGCTTCGTGATGATCTCGCTCCTGTTCCTCGTCTATGGCGACCGCAAGATCTGGGCCGCCGTGCAGATGCGCCGCGGCCCCAACGTGGTGGGGGCCTACGGGATCCTGCAATCGGTGGCGGATGCGCTGAAATACGTGGTCAAGGAAGTCGTCGTGCCGGCCGGCGCCGACAAGCCGGTGTTCATGCTGGCGCCGATGATCTCCTTCGTGCTGGCGATTCTCGCCTGGGCGGTGATCCCGTTCAACGAGGGCTGGGTTCTGGCCGACATCAACGTGGCGATCCTTTACGTGTTCGCCATGTCGAGCCTGGAGGTCTATGGCGTGATCATGGGCGGCTGGGCCTCGAATTCGAAATATCCGTTTCTCGGGGCGCTGCGCTCGGCGGCGCAGATGGTCTCCTACGAGGTGTCGATCGGGCTGATCATCATCGGGGTGATCCTGTCCACCGGCTCGATGAATTTCGGCGACATCGTGGCCGCGCAGGATGGCGACTACGGGCTGTTCAGCTGGTACTGGCTGCCGCATTTCCCGATGGTGTTCCTGTTCTTCATCTCGGCGCTGGCCGAGACCAACCGCCCGCCCTTCGACCTGCCCGAGGCCGAGTCGGAGCTGGTGGCCGGCTATCAGGTGGAATATTCCTCGACCCCGTTCCTGCTGTTCATGGCCGGCGAATACATCGCCATCTTCCTGATGTGCGCGCTGACCAGCCTGCTGTTCTTCGGCGGCTGGCTGTCGCCGATTCCGGGGCTGCCCGACGGGGTGCTGTGGCTGATCGCCAAGATGGCGTTCTTCTTCTTCGTCTTCGCGATGGTCAAGGCGATCACGCCGCGCTACCGCTACGACCAGCTGATGCGGATCGGCTGGAAGGTGTTCCTGCCGCTGTCGCTGGCCTGGGTGGTGTTCGTGGCCTTCGCGGCGCAATTCGAGTGGTTCGGCGGTGCATATGTCCGCTGGGCCGTGGGAGGCTGACAAGATGGCATTCGATTATGCACGTTCCGCCAGGTATTTCCTGCTCTGGGATTTCCTGGTCGGCTTCAGACTGGGGCTGAAATATTTCTTCGCTCCCAAGGCGACGCTGAACTATCCGCATGAAAAGGGGCCGCTCGGCCCGCGTTTTCGCGGCGAGCACGCGCTGCGCCGCTACCCCAACGGCGAGGAGCGCTGCATCGCCTGCAAGCTGTGCGAGGCGATCTGCCCGGCCCAGGCCATCACCATCGAGGCCGAACCGCGCGAGGACGGCTCGCGCCGGACCACGCGCTACGACATCGACATGACCAAATGCATCTACTGCGGCTTCTGCCAGGAGGCCTGCCCGGTGGATGCGATCGTCGAGGGGCCGAATTTCGAATTCGCCACCGAGACCCGGGAAGAGCTGTTCTACAACAAGGAAAAGCTGCTGGAGAACGGCGAGATCTGGGAGGCCGAGATCGCCCGCAACCTGGAACTGGACGCCCCCTACCGATGAGCGAGCTTGTCAGGTATTTCGAGTCCTTCGGGCGAGGAGGGGCGCTGCTCCGGCCGGCCGCCCGTGCCCTCGTTCCGGCGGCGGCCGGGGGCGGGGGAGCGGCCGCGCGGAACACGGGGGGCGGCATCTTCGGGCATGTCCCTGCCGGGGCGGGCCCGGTGCGCGGGAAAGCGCCGGTGCGGCATGGCTCAGCCGGTCGTGAGCAGAAGGAGGGGGACGGATGAGCGTCGCCGATTTCGCCTTTTACGTCTTCGCCCTGTCGGTTCTGGCCGGCGGGCTGATGACGGTGGTTTCGAAGAACCCCGTGCATTCGGTGCTCTGGCTGATCCTGGCATTTCTGTCCTCGGCCGGGCTGTTCGTGCTGCTCGGGGCCGAGTTCGTCGCGATGCTGCTTGTCATCGTCTATGTGGGCGCGGTGGCGGTGCTGTTCCTGTTCGTGGTGATGATGCTGGATGTGGATTTCGAGGAGCTGAAATCGGGCATGGTGCAGTACATGCCGGTCGGGCTGTTGATCGGGGTGATCCTGCTGGTGCAGCTCGGGATGGCCGTGGGCGTCTGGCGGTTTTCCGATGCCGCTCCGGGCCTGCGCGCGGCGGTGACGCCCGATCCGGCCGAGGTTCACAACACCGCCGCCCTGGGGCGTCTGATCTATGACGACTACATCCTGCTGTTCCAGCTGGCCGGGTTGATCCTGCTGGTGGCGATGATCGGCGCGATCGTGCTGACGCTGCGCCACCGGCCGGATGTCAAGCGCCAGGACGTGGTTGCGCAGATGCACCGCGACCCGGCCAGTGCGCTGGAGCTGAAGGACGTGAAGCCGGGGCAGGGGCTCTAGGGGCGGCAACCAGAACGGGGTTTGAGGGACAGATGATCGGAATTGAACATTATCTCACGCTGGCCGCGGGGCTGTTCGTGATCGGCGTCTTCGGGCTCTTCCTGAACCGCAAGAACGTGATCATCATCCTGATGTCGATCGAGCTGATGCTGCTGGCGGTGAACATCAACCTGGTGGCGTTTTCCTCCTTTCTCGGGGACCTCGTGGGGCAGGTCTTCACCATGTTCATCCTGACCGTTGCCGCCGCCGAGGCCGCCATCGGGCTGGCGATCCTGGTCAGCTTCTTCCGCAACCGCGGCACCATCGACGTTGAAGACGTCAACGTGATGAAGGGGTAGGCGCCATGGCAACCGTTCTCATCCTTGCCCCGCTCGTCGGCGCCATCATCGCCGGCTTCGGCTGGAGGATCATCGGCGAACGGGCGGCGCAGTGGGTCAGCACCGGGCTGCTGTTCCTGTCGGCCGTGCTCAGCTGGATCATCTTTCTCACCCTCGATCCGGCCGGCGGGGCCGAACAGATCCGGCTGCTGCGCTGGGTCGAGAGCGGCACGCTCGTCACCGACTGGTCGATCCGGATGGACCGGCTGACCTCGATCATGCTGATCGTGGTCACAACGGTCTCGAGCCTCGTGCATCTCTACTCCTTCGGCTACATGGCCGATGACGATCATTTCGGCGAGGGCTACCGCTACAGGGCGCGCTTCTTCGCCTATCTGTCCTTCTTCACATTCGCCATGCTGACGCTGGTGACCGCCGACAACCTGCTGCAGATGTTCTTCGGCTGGGAAGGCGTGGGCGTCGCCTCCTACCTGCTGATCGGCTTCTACTTCCGCAAGCCGAGCGCCAATGCCGCCGCGATCAAGGCCTTCGTGGTCAACCGGGTGGGGGACTTCGGCTTCGCGCTCGGCATCTTCGGGCTGTTCTGGATGGTGGACAGCATCCGCCTGGACGACATCTTCGCCGCCGCGCCGCGGCTGGCCGAGACCGAGCTGCATTTCCTCTGGCGTGAGTGGAACGCCGCCAACCTGCTGGCGTTTTTGCTGTTCATCGGGGCGATGGGCAAGTCGGCGCAGCTGTTCCTGCACACCTGGCTGCCCGACGCGATGGAAGGCCCGACCCCGGTTTCGGCGCTGATCCACGCCGCCACCATGGTCACCGCCGGGGTGTTCCTGGTGGTGCGCATGTCGCCGCTGTTCGAATACGCCCCCGAGGCGAAGATGATCGTCGCCTACATCGGCGCGGCCACGGCGTTCTTCGCCGCCACCGTGGGGCTGGTGCAGAACGACATCAAGCGGGTGATCGCCTATTCCACCTGTTCGCAGCTGGGCTACATGTTCGTCGCCGCCGGCGTGGGCGCCTATCCGGTGGCGATGTTCCACCTGCTGACGCATGCCTTCTTCAAGGCGATGCTGTTCCTGGGGGCCGGTTCGGTGATCCATGCGATGCACCACGAACAGGACATGCGCGCCTATGGCGGGTTGCGCCGGAAGATCCCGCTCACCTTCTGGGCGATGCTGATCGGCACGCTGGCGATCACCGGCGTGGGCATTCCGCTGACGACGATCGGCTTCGCCGGGTTCCAGAGCAAGGATGCGATCATCGAAAGCGCATATGCCTCGGGCATCGGCTTCGCCTTCTGGCCGCTGGTGATCGCGGCCGCCTTCACCAGCTTCTACAGCTGGCGGCTGATGTTCATGACCTTCTGGGGCGCCCCGCGCGGCGATGCCCACGCCCATGAGCACGCCCATGAAAGCCCGCCCTCGATGCTGGCGCCGCTCGGCGTGCTGGCGCTGGGCGCGGTGTTTGCCGGGATGCTCTGGTACGGGCCGTTCTTCGGCAGCCACGAAAAGGTGAACGCCTTCTTCGGCATTGAGGCTCATGCTGCGGCCGGAGAAGGCGCGGGCAGCGTGGAAGCGGGAGAAAGCGGGCATGCGGCCGGAGAAGGCGCGGGCAGCGTGGAGGCGGGCGAAAGCGGGCATGCGGCCGGCGGAATCGCGCCGCGGGGGGCGATTTTCATGGGGCCTGAAAACGACATCCTCGATGCAGCCCATGAGGTGCCCAAATGGGTCAAGCTGTCGCCTTTCGTCGCGATGCTGATCGGGCTTTTCACGGCCTGGCTGTTCTACATCCGCCGGCCCGATCTGCCCGGCAGGCTGGCCGGGAACCAGCGCCCGCTCTACCTGTTCCTGCTGAACAAGTGGTATTTTGACGAGATCTATGACGCGCTGATCCTGCGCCCGACGCTCCGGCTGGGCCGGTTCCTGTGGAGGTTCGGCGACGGCAGGATCATCGACGGTGCGCTCAACGGCATCGCGATGGGGATCGTGCCGCTGCTCACCCGCGGCTATGCGCGGCTTCAGTCGGGCTATCTGTTCCATTACGCCTTCGCGATGGTCATCGGGGTCGCGGTGCTGATCGCCTGGCTCATGCTCAGCGGGGGGGCGGGCTGATGGCGAATCTCCTGTCGATCATCACCTTCATGCCGCTGGTGGCGGCGGCGATCATGGCGCTGTTCCTGCGCGGCGAGGACGAAGCCGCGCAGATGAACGCCAAGTGGCTGGCGCTGATCGCCACCACCGCCACCTTCCTGGTGTCGCTGTTCGTCCTGTTCATGTTCGACCCGGCCGATACCGGATTCCAGTTCGTCGAGGAAGGCGCGTGGATCCTCGGGCTGCGCTACAAGATGGGGGTGGACGGCATCTCGGTGCTGTTCGTGATGCTCACCACCTTCCTGATGCCGGTCACCATCCTGGCCTGCTGGAACGTCACCCACCGGGTCAAGGAATACATGATCGCCTTCCTGGTGCTGGAAACGCTGATGCTGGGCGTGTTCATGGCGCTGGACCTGGTGCTGTTCTACCTGTTCTTCGAGGCCGGGCTGATCCCGATGTTCCTGATCATCGGCATCTGGGGCGGCAAGGAGCGCATCTATGCCGCCTTCAAGTTCTTCCTCTACACCTTCCTCGGTTCGGTGCTGATGCTGGTGGCGATGGTGGCGATGTATGTGGATGCCGGCACCACTGACATGGTGGCGCTGATGGAGCACGAATTCGCCTCGGAAACGCTGAGCCTGCTCGGCTTCCAGGTGATCGGCGGGCTGCAGACGCTGCTGTTTCTGGCATTCTTCGTCAGCTTCGCGGTCAAGATGCCCATGTGGCCGGTGCACACCTGGCTGCCGGACGCCCATGTTCAGGCGCCCACGGCCGGCTCGGTCATCCTGGCGGCGATCCTGCTGAAGATGGGCGGTTACGGGTTTCTGCGCTTCAGCCTGCCGATGTTCCCGATCGGCGCCGATCTGCTGACCCCGCTGGTGCTCTGGCTCAGCGTCATCGCCATCGTCTATACCTCGCTTGTGGCCATGGCCCAGGAGGACATGAAGAAGCTGATCGCCTATTCCTCGGTCGCGCACATGGGCTATGTCACCGCCGGGATCTTCGCCGCCAACCAGCAGGGGGTGGACGGGGCGATCTTCCAGATGCTTTCCCACGGCTTCATCTCGGGAGCGCTGTTCCTCTGCGTGGGCGTGATCTACGACCGGATGCACACCCGCGAGATCGACGCTTACGGCGGGCTGGTGATGCGGATGCCGCGCTATGCGCTGGTGTTCATGTTCTTCACGCTCGCCAATGTGGGGCTGCCGGGCACTTCGGGTTTCGTGGGCGAGTTTCTGACCCTGGTGGGCATGTTCCGGGCCGATACGGTGATCGCCACCATCGCCACCAGCGGGGTGATCCTGTCCGCGGGCTATGCGCTGTGGCTGTATCGCCGGGTGGTGATGGGAGACCTGATCAGGGAAGGCCTGCGGGCGATTTCCGACATGAATGCCCGCGAGAAGCTGATCTTCGCGCCGCTGGTGGCGATGACGCTGCTGCTCGGGGTCTATCCGAGCCTCGTCACCGACATCATCGGTCCGTCGGTGGAGGCGCTTCTGAGCCAGTATCACGCAGCCCTGCCGGCCGCGGAAGTGGTCCGGGCGGGGCATTGAACAGGGGCAAGTGACATGACTGCTGCCGATTTCTCGATCCTGCTGCCCGAAGTGCTTCTGGCGCTGTTCTCCATGACGGTGCTGCTGCTGGGCGTCTATGGCGGGCAGGACAGGCTGGCCTCTCTTGTCAACACGCTCTGCGTCGCGGCGCTGCTTCTGGCGGCGCTTCTGATCGGCATGGGCGAGGGGGCGGCGCGTTCGGCCTTCGGAGAGATGTTCCTGGACGATGCCTTTGCCCGTTTTGCCAAGGTGGTTCTGCTGCTGGCCGCCGCCGCCGTCCTGCTGATGAGCCGCCCCTACATGGAACGGCGCGGGCTGCTGCGGTTCGAATACCCGGTTCTCGTGGTCCTGGCGGTCGTCGGCATGATGGTGATGGTCTCGGCAGGCGATCTGATGGTGCTCTACATGGGGCTCGAGCTGCAGTCGCTGGCGCTTTACGTGGTCGCGTCGCTGCGGCGCGACAGCCTGCGCTCGACCGAGGCCGGGCTCAAGTATTTCGTGCTCGGGGCGCTGAGCTCGGGGCTGCTCCTGTTCGGGGCCTCGCTGATCTACGGTTTTTCCGGCACGACCCTGTTTTCCGGCATCCTGTCGGCCGCCGGCGAGGAGCGGCTGCCGCCGGGGCTGCTGATCGGGCTGGTGCTGATGATGAGCGGGTTGGCCTTCAAGGTTTCGGCGGTGCCGTTCCACATGTGGACACCGGATGTCTATGAAGGCTCTCCCAGCGCGGTGACCGCCTTCTTCGCCACCGCGCCCAAGGTGGCGGCGATGGCGCTTCTGGCCCGGCTCCTGTTCGAGGCGTTCGGGGCCGCCGGTGCCGACTGGAGCCAGGTGCTGGCGCTCTTGTCGGTGGCCTCGATGTTCGTGGGCGCCCTGGCGGCCATCGGCCAGCGCGACATCAAGCGGCTGATGGCCTATTCCTCGATCGCGCACATGGGGTTCGCGCTGATGGGGCTGGCTGCCGGCAGCGCGCTGGGGGTGCAGGCGATGCTGGTTTACATGGCGATCTATGTCACCATGAACATCGGCACCTTCGCCTTCATCCTGTCGATGGAGCGCGACGGGCGCGCGGTGAGCGACATCTCCTCCTTGCACATGCTCTCGCGGGGGGCGCCGCTCAAGGCGCTGGCGATGCTGGTGCTGCTGTTCTCTCTGGCCGGGGTGCCGCCGCTGGTGGGTTTCTTCGGCAAGTTCTACGTGCTGAAGGCGGCGCTGGAGGCCGGGCTGGGCTGGCTGGCACTGGCCGGGGTGATCGCTTCGGTGATCGGGGCCTTCTACTACCTCCGGCTGGTCTATTTCATGTATTTCGGACAGGAGGGAGAGGGGCTCGACCGGGCGATGGCGCCTGCCCAGCGGGCGCTGCTGCTGGGGGCGGCGGCCGCGATGCTGCTCGGGGTGATCAACCTGTTCGGGGTTGACGGCGCCGCGGCAACGGCTGCGCTTGCCCTTGTCGAGTGATCCCGCCACCCGCCCGGACTGGCCCGAGGGCTACGCCCGGCGGATCCTGCCGCAGGTTGACAGCACCAATGCCGAGGCGGCGCGGATTGCGGCGGAGGTCTCCGGGCCCGTGTGGATTCTGGCCCTGCGCCAGACCGATGGCCGCGGGCGGCGGGGGCGGCGCTGGCACGATCCGCCGGGCAATTTCGCGGCCACGCTGCTGCTGCCGCTGGAAGAGCCTGCGCAGCGGGCGGCGCTGCGCTCCTTCGTGGCGGCGCTGGCGCTGTTTGACGCGCTGGCGGAGCCGAGCGGCCGCGACGCGGCGCTGGCGCTGAAATGGCCCAATGATGTGCTTCTGAACGGCGGCAAGCTGGCCGGGATCCTGCTGGAAGGGCTGGAGCGGGGGCGGCTTGCGATCGGCTTCGGGGTGAACCTGCGGGCGGCTCCTGCTCCCGCCGCGCTCGGGGAGGAGCTCGGGGCGGAAGCTCCGCGCCCGGTGGCGCTGCTGCCGGAAACCGGGGTTGCGCTCACCCCCGAAGAACTGCTCGACGCCCTGGCCCCGGCCTATGCCCGGCGCGAGGCGCAGTTCGCCGCGTTCGGCTTCGAGCCGATCCGCGAGGCCTGGCTGGAGCGCGCCGCGCGGCTCGGCCGGGAGATCACCGCGCGCATCGGCGGGCGCGAAACATCGGGACGGTTCGAAACGGTGGACGGGCAAGGCAGGCTCGTCCTATCAACCCCCACGGGGCGCGAGGCACTCGCCGCGGCCGAGGTGTTCTTCTGAAGGGCGGAGGAGCAATGCTGCTTTGCATCGATACCGGCAACACCAATACCGTGTTCGCGATCTGGGATGGCGAGCGGTTCCTGGCGACCTGGCGCACCAGCACCGAATGGCAGCGCACGGCGGATCAGTATTTCGTCTGGCTTTCGACGCTGATGCAGGTTGAAGGGCTGCGGGTGACGATCGACGAGGTGATCATCTCTTCCACCGTGCCGCGGGTGGTGTTCAACCTGCGGGTCCTGTGCGACCGCTACTTCAACTGCCGCCCGCTGGTGGTGGGCAAGCCCGGATGCGCCCTGCCGGCGCCGCCGCGGGTGGATGCGGGCACCACCGTCGGCCCCGACCGGCTGGTGAACGCCGCCGGCGCCCATGACCGGCACGGAGGCGACCTGATCGTGGTCGATTTCGGCACCGCCACCACATTCGACGTGGTGGCCCACGACGGCGCCTATGTGGGCGGGGTCATCGCGCCGGGTGTCAATCTGAGCCTCGAAGCGCTGCACCACGCCGCCGCAGCGCTGCCGCATGTGGATGTCAGCAGACCGCAGGCGGTGATCGGCACCAACACGGTGGCCTGCATGCAGTCGGGGGTGTTCTGGGGCTATATCGGGCTGGTTCGGGGCATATGCGAGCGGATCCGGGGCGAATACGGCCGACCGATGCGGGTGATCGGCACCGGCGGGCTTGCTTCCCTGTTCGAACAGGGCGAAAGACTGTTCGATGCTCTCGAGGACGATCTGACAATGCACGGGCTGACCGTGATTCACCGTTTCAACAAGGAAAATTCATGAGCAAGAAGAATGCGCGGCTGATCTACCTGCCGCTGGGTGGCGCCGGCGAGATCGGCATGAACTGCTACGTCTACGGTTACGGGCCGGCGGGCCGGGAACGCTATATCATCGTCGATCTCGGCGTCACCTTTCCGGACATGGAAACGACGCCGGGAGTCGATCTGATCCTGCCCGACATCTCCTGGATCGAACAGCGCAAGGACCGGCTGGAGGCGATCTTCATCACCCATGCCCACGAAGACCATATCGGCGCCATCGGCCACCTGTGGGGCAGGCTGGGCGCTCCGATCCATGCGCGCGCCTTCACCGCCCATATCGCGCGCCTCAAGTTCGAGGAACACGGGCTGGACGAGCTGGCGATACGGACCGTCGGCGCCTGGCCGGAAAAGGTGCAGGCCGGTCCCTTCGAGGTGGGGTTCGTGCCGGTTTCGCACTCGATTCCCGAGAGCTCCTCGCTGGTGATCGACACCCCGGCCGGGCGGATCGTGCATACCGGCGACTTCAAGCTCGACGAAACCCCCGGCGTGGGAGAGCCGTTTGCCCCCGCGCTCTGGGCGGAAATCGCCGAACCCGGGGTGCGGGCGCTGGTCTGCGACAGCACCAACGTGTTCTCGCCGCATCCGGGGCGCTCGGAAAGCAGCGTCGGACCGGCAATCGAGGAGCTGGTCGCCGGCGCCGGGGGGATGGTGGTCGCCACCACCTTCGCCTCCAACATCGCCAGGGTGAAGACCCTGGCCGAGGCCGGGCGCGCCGCGGGGCGCTCGGTGGTGCTGCTCGGGCGGGCCATGCGCAGGATGATCACCGCCGGGGTCGAAACCGGAATCCTCACCGATTTCCCGCCGACCATCGCCCCGGAGGATGCCGCCGATGTCCCGCGCGAGAACCTTCTGGTTCTGGCCACCGGCAGCCAGGGCGAGCACCGCGCGGCCACGGCCCAGCTCAGCCGGGGCAAGTACATGGGCCTGTCGCTTCGGGAGGGCGATCTGTTCCTGTTTTCCTCCAAGACGATCCCGGGCAACGAGAAATCGGTGGCGCGCGTCGTCAACGCCTTTTCCGAGATGGGGGTGGAGGTGGTGGACGATCATACCGACCGCTACCATGTTTCCGGCCACGCCAACCGCCCGGATCTGGAGCGGATGCACCGGCTGCTGAAGCCGCGCCTCGTGATCCCGATGCACGGCGAGCACCGGCATCTGCGCGAGCATGTGAAGTTGGCGGCAGAAAACGGCATTGGCGGCATCATCGCGCCAAACGGGGCGATGGTCGATCTGTCGGGGGCGCAGGCCCGGCTGGTGGAACATGTGGAGACCGGGCGGATCTATCTTGACGGAAGCGTTCAGATCGGTGCGTTCGACGGGGTGGTGCGCGAGCGCATCCGCATGGCGCGGAACGGCCATGTGGTGGCAACGCTGATCCTGGAGGACGACCGGCCGCTCGGCGATGTCTGGTGCGAGACCATGGGGTTGCCCGAAAGCGGCCTGTCGCGGGTGCCGCTGGTCGAGGTTCTGGAGGAGGAGGCGAACCGGGCGCTCCGGCGCGCCGGGCGCAAGACCCTGGCCGATGACGACAGGTTGAGCGAGGAGCTGCGCCGGGTGCTGAGAAGGAGCGCGGGCAGCGAGATCGGCAGAAACCCCGAGGTGACGGTGATCATCAGCCGCCTGAGCGGCTGAGTCCGGCGGCCGGAGCCGCGCCGGGCGATTGCCGGTGTGGCCCGCGCGGAGGGGAGCGGAAGGGAGCCGGGCGCCGGCGGCGGGGCTCAGCCTTCGGCGTCCCGTTCCGGGGGCATGGCGAAGGTCTTCAGGTGCTGGCGTGCCCCCTGGGGGCGTTTCTCGAAGACGACGACGCTGTCGTAGAAGATGATGCTGTCGGTGCTGCGGGTGAAGGCGCTCACCTCCAGACCCTTGCGGACATGGGCGGCGTTCAGATCGTCGATCCGCCGCTTGGCGTATTCGATGAAGCTGCCGGGCTTGCCCAGCCCGCCGCCCCATTTGGGCCAGTAGGAGGTGTGCATGTCCTCGACGAGATAGACCCCGTCTTCGGCAACCCTGGGGTAGAGGGTCTCGAAGCTCGTGATCACATGCGCGTTCACATGGCTGCCGTCATCCAGCAGGATGTCGAACCGGCCGTATCGCTCGGCGACCTCGTGCAGGAATTCCGGGTCGTTCTGGCTGCCGATGTGAATCCGGATGTTGTCGCCCTCGTGCTGCTTGCAGTCGGGATTGATGTCGATCCCGACGATGGTCGAGCCGGGGGCGAAATAGTCGCGCCACATCTGCAGCGAGCCGCCGCCGTGGACGCCGATTTCGAGCATCGTGATCGGGCGCTGGCGGAAGCGCGCGAAATGGCGCTCGTAGATGTCGAAATAGTGAATCCACTTGTGCAGCCGCTTGCCGCCGTTGTTCAGGAAATAGCGGTGCAGGAATCCCCGCTCGTGCATGGCTGCCGTTCTCCTTCTTGTGCGCGTGGCCCCTGGCGCGCGTGGCGTCGTCTCCGCCATCCGGGCGAAGCGCCCGCGCCTGACCCCGGCCAGCCGCGCGGGCCTCCCGGTCATGCCGCCGCCGGCGGGTGGCAGCGGCAGCGGCCCTTCCGGGAAAGCACGGGCAGGCGCGGAAGGCAAGCCTTGCGTGCTGCGTGACAGGGTTCAGCCCGAGCGGCGCTCCGAGAAGCTGCGGGCGATGAAGCCGGGCAGGTGATCGCCCATGCCGATGACGTCGGGTTCGTCCTTTTGCGGGCGGGAGCGGTCGGGGCCCCCCTTCCGGGAGCTGCGCGTGCCGGCTCCGGCTGTGGGGGCCGGCCGTTCCGGCTCCGGCTTGCGGGGGCTGTCGGGCCTGCCTTCCTGCGACTTGCCGCAGTTCCTGCTGCCTTCGTCGCGCGGCTTGCGTCGGGAGCGGGAGCGCCTGGGTTTCCTGGCGGCGGTCCTTTCCTCGTCCGGCGCGGGGGGGCTGTCCGGCGCGGGGGAGTCGCTGGTCGGGGTGGCGAGCGGGTTGTCCAGCCGCGGGATTTCCTTCTTGATCAGGGACTGGACCGCGGCGAGGTTCTTCTCGTCGCGCGGTTCGCAGATCATGATCGCCTTGCCCTCGCGCCCGGCGCGCCCGGTGCGCCCGATCCGGTGGACGTAATCCTCGGCATGGCCGGGCACGTCGAAGTTGAACACATGACTCACCGAGGGAATGTCGAGCCCGCGCGCGGCCACGTCCGAGGCGACCAGCAGCCGCAACTGGCCGTTGCGGAAGCTTTCCAGCGTGCGGGTGCGCTGCGACTGGTCCAGGTCGCCGTGGATCGGGGCGGCGTCATGGCCGTGCTTCTTCAGCGACTTGGCCAGGATGTCCACATCGACCTTCCGGTTGCAGAAGATGATCCCGTTGATCAGCTTTTCGCCCTCGGCGTCGATCAGCGCCCGCAGCAGGGCACGCTTTTCGCTCGCTGCGCGATCGCGGCGGCGGGGCGTGAACATCACCACGCCCTGCTCGATGTTCTCGGCGGCGGTGGCCTGACGGGCCACCTCGATGCGGGCCGGGTTCGACAGGAAGGTGTTGGTGATGCGCTCGATTTCCGGCGCCATGGTGGCCGAGAAGAACAGCGTCTGCTTGGTGAAGGGCGTGATCGAGAAGATTCGCTCGATATCCGGAATGAAGCCCATGTCGAGCATCCGGTCGGCCTCGTCCACCACCATGATCTGCACGCCGGTCAGCAAAAGCTTGCCGCGCTCGAAATGGTCGAGCAGCCGGCCCGGCGTGGCGATCAGCACGTCCACCCCGCGGTCGATCAGCTTTTCCTGCTCCTTGAAGGATACCCCCCCGATCAGCAGCGCCTTGGAAAGTTTCACGTATTTCGCATAGGTGTCGAAGTTCTCGGCTACCTGTGCGGCCAGTTCCCGGGTCGGGCAGAGCACCAGGGAGCGCGGCATGCGCGCCCGGGCTCGGCCCCGGGCCAGAAGCGTGATCATCGGCAGCGTGAAGGAAGCGGTCTTGCCGGTGCCCGTCTGGGCGATGCCCAGCACGTCGCGCCCTTCGAGCGCCGGCGGTATCGCGCCTTCCTGGATCGGGGTGGGGGTTTCGTAGCCGGCGTCTTCGACGGCTTTCAGCACCTTGGGTGCCAAGTTCAGTTCAGAGAACTTAGTCATGTACGTCCGCTTTTTTACGGACTTTTCACGCCCGTAACGTCTGCTGTGGGGGGGCCCGAACGGCCAGCGGTTTCGCTTGATCCCCGATATGGGAGGTGGCTATAGAAAATATGGTGCCGGGTCAACGCGAGTTCCAGATATGTGGCCAATTACGGTGAAAGAACCCGAATTGTTTCGATATTCCGGCGTTCTCTTGCCGGTTGACGGCGGTTCGCTGTGCCGGGTCCGGCCCTGAAGGTTCGCGTCGACGGAATTGAACTTGACCCGCGGCCAGTGAACATGCCGCACAGGAGGCTTCGCCATCTGCACAAGAGTGAATCGACGGCCAATGCCCCAGCGCATCACCACACCCAGGCTGCTGCTTCGCCACTACCGACCCGACGACGCCCCCGAACTTGCCCGCCTGATCGACGACTGGGAGGTTGTGCGCTGGCTCAGCGTGGTTCCCCATCCCTACACGCTTGACGATGCGACGACATATATCACCGAAATCGCCGGCGACTGGAGCTTTGCCATAATCGATGGCGACCGCCTGCTTGGCGGTATCGGCATATCGGGCGGGCTGGGCTTCTGGCTGGGGCGCGCCCATTGGGCGCGCGGCTACATGAGCGAAGCAGCAGCCGCGCTTGTGGGTGCCTGGTTTTCGGCCGGCCACGATGATCTGAGTTCGGGCTGTTTCCTCGGCAACGCCGCGTCGGCCGCGATCCACGCAAAGCTCGGCTTCATCCCGGGTGCGGTCGTGCCGGAGCACAGTGTTTCGCAGGGGCGCGAAGTGGAGCTGCAGAAACTGCGCCTGATGCGCGCCGACTGGCAGGCGCGCCATGGATGACATCCGCACCCGCCGCCTGCACTGGCGCCTGCCACGGGAAAGCGACTTTTCCGCCTTTCTCGGCCTCGTGTCCGACCACGAGGTGGTCAAGTGGACGGCAACATGGCCGCACCCGCCCGACCGAGAACTGGTGCGCCGCCGCTGCGAGCCGGTGCCGCCCGAACAGGGCTTTGCCGGGCTGATCTGGCGCGACGGCGCCTGCATCGGTGCCATGGGGATCGTCGAGGCCGAGCTCGGTTTCATGTTCGCACGCAGGCATTGGGGCCGGGGATATGCGACCGAAATGGCCGCCGCCATGATCGCGCGCGCCTTTCAGCGCCACGACTGGCCGCAGATCGAGGCAAGCGTGTTCGCGGGCAACGCGGCTTCGATACGGGTGCTGGAAAAGCTGGGGTTTGCCGAAACCGGGCAGGGCACCCACGCCAACGCGGCGCAGGGCGCGTCCCTGCCGATCACCCATTTCGCGCTGAGCCGCGCCCGCTGGCTGGCCGCCACCCCGCTGCGCATCGAAACCGCGCGCCTGGTGATCCGCCCCTACAGGCCCGCCGACGCCCCGGCCTTTCGCGCCATCGCCAACCACGCAGGCGTCGCGCGCATGATGGCGAGCCTGCCCCATCCGATGAGCGAAGCGCAGGCCGCCGACTGGATTGCCGCGCGCGCCTGGACGGGCCGTCCCGGCTTTTGCCTGGGCGTGTTCCTGCGCGACGGCACGCTGGTGGGCAACCTCGGCCTGGGCGGCACGCCGCTGTCCACGATGTATTTCTTCGGCCCCCGGCATTGGCGCCGGGGCTACGCCACCGAGGCGATGCGCGCCCTTCTTGGCTGGGCCTTTGCCGCCTTCGGCCTGACCGAAATCACCGCCGGCGCCATGGCCGACAACCCCGCCAGCCGGCGCGTGCTGGAAAAGCTGGGCTTCCAACGCACCGGCACCGCCACATGCAAATCGCCGGCAAGGCTTGAGGAAGTGCCGGAATACCTCTATCGCCTGAGCCGAACCCAATTCGAGGCCGCGCCATGAAATTCCTCGATCTCGCCAAGGTCCATATCCGCTCGGGGAGCGGCGGGGCGGGCTGCGTGTCCTTCCGGCGGGAGAAGTATATCGAGTTCGGCGGTCCCGACGGCGGCGACGGCGGCAAGGGCGGCGATGTCTGGGCCGAGGCGGTGGAGGGGCTGAACACGCTGATCGACTTCCGCTACCAGCCGCATTTCTTCGCGAAGAACGGCCAGGCCGGCATGGGGCGTCAGAAGACCGGCGCCGATGGCGCGGATGCGGTCCTGCGGGTGCCGGTGGGCACCGAGATCCTCGACGAAGACCAGGAAACCGTGATCGCCGACCTGACCGGGCCGGGCCAGCGGGTGCTCTTGGCCAGGGGCGGCAACGGCGGCTGGGGCAACCTGCACTTCAAGAGCTCCACCAACCAGGCGCCGCGCCGGGCCAACCCCGGCCAGCCGGGGGTCGAACGCACGCTCTGGCTGCGGCTGAAACTGATCGCCGACGTCGGGCTCCTGGGCCTGCCGAACGCCGGCAAGAGCACCTTTCTGGCCGCCACCTCGAACGCGCGGCCCAAGGTGGCGGATTACCCGTTCACCACGCTGGTGCCCAACCTCGGGGTCGTGGGCGTTGATGACGTGGAATTCGTCGTCGCCGACATTCCCGGCCTGATCGCCGGGGCGCACGAGGGCCGCGGTCTGGGCGACCTGTTCCTGGGCCATGTCGAACGCTCGGCGGTTCTTTTGCACCTTGTCGATGGGACCGCCGAAGATGTGGTGGCCGATTATTCCGCCATCATCGGCGAACTCCAGGCCTACGGCGGCGGGCTGGCCGACAAGCCGCGCCTCACGGTGCTCAACAAGATCGACGCGCTGGACGCAGACGAACGCGCGCAAAGGGCGAAGGCGCTTGAAAAGGCGTCCGGCGGGCAGGTGATGCTGATGTCGGGCGCCACCCGCGAAGGCATCAGCGAAGTGCTGCGCGCGCTGCGCCGCAACATCGATGCCGACCGCCTGCGGGCGGGCAGGTCGCAAGAGGTGGACGCGCCGTGGCACCCCTGAACGATGCCCCCCTGAACGATGCCCCTCTGAACGATGCCAGGCGGCTGGTGATCAAGATCGGCTCGTCGCTGCTGGTCGCCCGCGGCAGCCTGCGCGCCGACTGGCTGAACACGCTGGCCGAAGACATCGCGGCGCTGAAGGCGCGCGGCGGCGACGTGGTGCTGGTCTCGTCGGGCTCGATCGCGCTGGGGCGCGCGGCACTCGGCATGACGGGCGATTCGCTGGCGCTGGAACAGGCGCAGGCGGCGGCGGCGGTGGGGCAGATCCGGCTGGCGCGCGCCTATGAAGAGGCACTGGCGCCGCACGGGCTGACCACCGCCCAGGTGCTGGTGACGCTGGAAGACAGCGCCGACCGGCGGCGCTACCTGAACTCGCGCGCAACCCTGGAACAGCTGCTGAGCCTCGGTGTGGTGCCGATCGTCAACGAAAACGACACCATCGCCACCGACGAAATCCGCTACGGCGACAACGACCGCCTCGCCGCCCAGATCGCGGTGACCATCGGCGCCGACACGCTGGTGCTGCTGTCGGACGTGGACGGGTTCTACAGCGCCAACCCGCGGACCGACGCCAGCGCCACCCGCTTCGAGGTGATCGATGTCATCACCCCGCAAATCGAGGCGATGGCGGGCGATGCCGGCTCGGGTCTCTCGAAAGGCGGCATGAAGACCAAGCTCTGGGCGGCCAAGACCGCCACCGGCGCCGGCTGCGCCATGGCGATCGCCGACGGGCGGCGCGCCCACCCCATCCGCGCCCTCGCAGACGGCGCGCCTGCCACCTGGTTCACCCCCAAGGGCGACCCGCAGACCGCCCGCAAGCGCTGGATCGCGGCGATGAAGCCGCAAGGGGAAATCACCGTCGATGCCGGCGCGGCCCGGGCGCTCGGCGCGGGAAAATCCCTGCTGCCGGCCGGGGTGAAATCCGTCGCCGGCGACTTCGGACGCGGCGATCCGGTGGCGATCCTCGCCCCCGACGGCGCCCGGCTCGGCCAGGGCCTGACCCGCTACACCGCGCAGGAGGCCCGCATCATCGCCGGCCACCACAGCCGCGAGATCGAAGCCCTGCTCGGCTACCCGGGCCGCGCCGCCCTCATTCACCGCGATGACATGGCCCTTTGACCCGCCCCCTTCTTCTGTCCATAAATATCCCCGCCGGAGGCATCCGCCGCCGCCACGCAACCCGAAGGCCCGCCTGATGAAAGACACCGACGACATCCCCGCGCTCATGGCCGAGATCGGCCGGCGCGCGAAATCCGCCTCGGAACAGCTTGCCTTCGCCCCGGCCGAGAGCAGGGCGCTGGCGCTCACCGCCGCCGCCGAGGCGGTAGACGCGCGCCGCGCCGGGATCATCGCCGCCAACGCCCGCGACATGGCCTGTGGCCGCGACAAGGGGCTGAGCGCGGCCATGCTCGACCGGCTGATGCTGGACGATGCGCGTATCGACGGCATCATCGCAGGCCTCACCGCCATCGCCGCCCAGCCGGATCCGGTGGGCGAGGTGATCAGGGAATGGGAGATGCCCTCGGGGCTTCGCATCCGCCGGGTGCGCACGCCGCTCGGCGTGATCGGGGTGATCTACGAAAGCCGCCCCAACGTCACCGCCGATGCCGGGGCGCTGTGCCTGAAGGCCGGCAATGCGGTGATCCTGCGGGGCGGCTCGGAAAGCTTCCATTCGTCCCGCGCGATCCACGAATGCCTGGTCGAAGGGCTGCGCACGGCAGGGTTGCCCGACGACGCGATCCAGCGGGTGCCGACGCGCGAGCGCGCCGCGGTGCAGGAAATGCTGACCATGACCGATACGATCGACGTGATCGTGCCGCGCGGCGGCAAGGGGCTTGTGGGGCTGGTGCAGCGCGAGGCCCGGGTGCCGGTATTCGCCCATCTCGAAGGCATCGTGCACATCTACATCGACAAGGCCGCCGACCCGGCGAAAACCCTTGCCGTGGTGCTGAACGCGAAAACCCGCCGTCCGGGCATCTGCGGCGCCGCCGAATGCCTGCTGATCCACCGCGACGTGGCCGAGACCCTCGGCGCCGAGGCGATCGGGGCCCTCGTCGAGGCCGGCGTCACCGTGCACGCGGACCGGGCGCTGCAGCACCTGCCGGGCACGGTGCCGGCCACCGAGGCCGACTGGGGGCGCGAATATCTCGACATGGAGATCGCCGCGCGCGTGGTCGCCGATCAGGACGAGGCGATGGCCCATATCCGCCGCTACGGCAGCAACCACACCGATGCGATCCTGACCGAGGACGATGCCGCCGCCGCCCGCTTCTTCGAGCGTCTCGACAGCGCGATCCTGATGCGCAACGCCTCGACCCAGTTCGCCGATGGGGGCGAGTTCGGGATGGGCGCCGAGATCGGCATCGCCACCGGCAAGATGCACGCCCGCGGCCCGGTAGGGGCGGAACAGCTGACCAGCTTCAAGTATCTGGTGGAAGGCGCGGGCAGCATCCGGCCCTGAAGCCTTTCCGCTCGGGAAATTCGCGGGGAATCCGCTTCACCGACCCTTCCTTACCGGGGCGTGCGTTCGCTCGCCGCCCGCCCTCGTTCCTGCTTCTGGCGGGGGCGAACCGCGCCGCCCTGCTGCGGCGGCCGGCCCCGTCCGGCGGGCAGGCGGAAGGCGGTTGCGGTGAGGAATTCGCGCCTGTTTCGTGCAAGCAGCCCGCAAGCCCGGGCAAGCGCGGCAAGCGCCCTCGTCCGGAGCGGTGCCGGCGGGGCACCTTCCGGAAGCCTTCCGCGCTTGATGGCGTGGCTGGCCCGGAACATGCCCTGATAGACGTTCTGCTGGGGCATCCAGCGGATCCGCCCGAAGCCGGCATCCCGCAGCGCCCTGTTCAGCGAATCCGGGCCGAACAGCACGAGATGGCGGGGCGCTTCCAGGCCGCGCCAGTCCTTTCCGAAGATCCGGTGCCCGTAGCTGTCTATGTTCGGGGTGCTCAGCCAGAGCTGCCCGCCGTCCTTCAGCAGCCGGTGGCAGGCGCGCAGCACCCGAGTCGGGTCGTGAAGATGCTCCAGGACATGGTTCATCGTGATGGCATCGAAGCTCTCCGATTCCCCGTCGAGCAGTTCGATGCCGCCCTGGCGGACATCGAGCCCGCCCTGGCGGGCCGTGGCCACGGCCCGGGGGTCGGGTTCGAGCCCGACGACCGACCAGCCGCAGCTGCGGGCGAATTCCAGATAGTCCCCGTTGCCGCATCCGAGGTCCAGCAGCCGCCCGCCCCCCCTCGGGGAGCGGCGGCAGGTTGCGGCAGTTGCTGATCCAGGTTCCGCGTGCCCCCGGAACCAGCCAGGCAAGCAGCACGCCGGCCCGGCTCTGCGGCGAAAGCCCGGTGCCCAGCCGCCAGTTGGTGTAGCCGTTCACCAGCCTCCGCCGGAGCCGGCGCAACCGGCTCAGGGAGGCGTATTCCGGCCGTCTTTTCGCATGGGTGTAATAGGCGCTGTAGGCCTGGCCGATGGTTTCCGGCGTCGGTCGCGGGTCGAGATAGGCGGCACCACAGCTCCGGCAGGACCACATCTGCCATTTCCCGGGTGCACAGGCGAATGTCGAATCCACGAGTGCGGGGTGCAGCAGGCGGCGCTCCTTTCCGGCGCAGACGGGGCAGCGCCCCGGCGTTTCGAGACCCTCCGGCGGCCAGCGGCTTTCTTCGCCCGCGTCGCCCTTTCCCGTGTCATCGTCATGGCTGGCTGGAGTCTCGGCTGCCGTCATCTCGGATAATCCCAGATAATCCCGCCAGTGAAATCCGCCCGCGAGCGCCCCCCGCCCGCGAGGATGCCTGTTGCGCCCCTGCGCGCCGCCGCCTGTCTGTTCTGCGCCAGCGCGCGCCCGTTTCAGGCTTTCACTTCAGGGGGGAGGTTGTCAACCGCCCGGTCCGTGGCGGCAATGGCCTTGCACGCAGGCCGGTCCGGGGCCGGATCAGTCCACGAAGGCCTTTTCCACCACATATTCTGCCGGCTCCGAATTGGCCCCCTCGCGCAGGCCCCAGCCTTCGAGGATCTCCTTCATCTCCATGTTGAAGGCCAGCGATCCGCAGACCATGGCGCGGTCGGTCTCGGGGCGGATTCCGTCGATGCCGAGATCGGCGAAGGCCTTGCCGGAGCGCAGGTTGTCGGTGATCCGGCCCATGTGCTCGCTCTTCTCGCGGGTGGTGGTGGGGTAGTAGCGCAGCCTGTCGGCCACGAACGCGCCGATCAGCGGATCTTCGGGGAGGCTCTCGATCAGCTGGCGGCCGTATTCCAGATCGGCCCGCTCGCGGCAGGTGTGCATCATGACGACCTGTTCGTAGCGTGCGTAGGTATCCGGGTCGCGCAGGAGGCTGGCGAAGGGGGCGATGCCGGTTCCGGTGGCGAAGAACCACAGCCGTTTCCCCGGCAGCAGCGCATCCAGCACCAGCGTGCCCACCGGCTTGGGACGCAGGATGATCTGTTCCCCCGGCTCGATGTGCTGAAGGCGGCTGGTGAGCGGGCCGTTCGGCACCTTGATCGAGTAGAATTCCAGCTCGTCATCCCAGGCGGGCGAGGCGATGGAATAGGCGCGCAGGAGCGGCTTGCCGTTCTCGCCCATCAGCCCGATCATCACGAATTCGCCGGAGCGGAAGCGCAGGGAGCGCGGGCGCGTCACCCGGAAGGAGAACAGCCGGTCGGTCCAGTGGGTGACGGCGGTTACCGTCTGGGCATCCGGCAGGGCCGGGGCCGTGCGGGGCGCGGCGTCGGGTGCGGGGATCCGATCGTTCATGGCACAATTCATCCGATGTGGCGCGTTCGCCCCCTCATAGGCGGTCGGGGGCGCGGGTTGAAGGCCAAAGATTGCCGCACGGGGGCCCCCGGTAGTCATGCGGTTGTGCGCGCAGCGCCGCGATCCACTGCCTTTCCGGCTGGCGCGCGGCGCGGGCGTCGTCGATTTCCACCTCGTCGAAACCGGCCCGGCGGGCCAGCCGATACTGGTCCGGCAGCACCTGGCCGCGGGCGCGCAGCCGGCCACGGTAGCCCAGGTGGCGCAGCAGCCGGGCCAGGGTCAGGCCGCGCCCGTCGGTGTGAGACGGAAAATCTATGATAATCAAGCTTCTCCCGCGCCACATTGAGGCAAGATCGGCCGGGTCCGTGTCCGGCGCCAGCACCAGCCGGTCGGCCTCGGCCATGTCCTCGGGGGCAAAGCCGGAATCACGCACGATCACGCTCATGCCGCGCGGCCCCCGGCGGCGGGCGGAAAATGGATGCCGCATTCGGTCTTTTCGCGCCCGCGCCAGCGCCCGGCGCGCGCGTCTTCGCCGGGAAGCGCGCGGGTGGTGCAGGGCAGGCAGCCGATCGACGGATAGCCGCGGTTCACCAGCGGGTGGCGCGGCAACCCGTGGTCGGCGATGTAGCGCTGCAGCGCGGCGCGGTCCCAGCGCGCCAGCGGGTTGAGCTTGGGCCGGGTGCCGTCGTGATCGACAAGCGGCAGGGTGTTGCGCGTGCCGTTCTGGTAGCGCTTGCGCCCGGTGATCCAGGCCCCGAAGCCCGCCAGCGCGCGCTCCAGCGGTTCGCGCTTGCGCAGGGCGCAGCAGGCGTCCGGGTCGGCGCGGTGCAGCAGCCCGTCGCTGTCGCGCAGCAGCAGCGCCGCGCGGTCGGGGCGGATCACGCGCAGATCGCGCAGCCCGAGCCCCTGCGAGAGTTCGCGCTGATAGGCCAGGGTTTCGGGAAACAGCATTTCGGTGTCGAGGAACAGCACCGGCGTGGCCGCATCGATCTGCGCCAGCATGTGCAGCAGCACCACCGATTCGGCGCCGAAGCTCGACACCAGCGCCACCGGGCCGAGCGACGGGTCGGCCAGCGCCTGTTCCAGCATCTGGGCTGCCGAGAGCGTTTCATAGCGCCGCGCCAGGGCGGCGGCGCGGGCGTCGAGATCGGACCGGGGGCGATCAGGCGGCATCGGCAGGGGCATGGGTCTTGTCCTTTTCCGGGTAGAGAGCGGCGCGAAACGGCGCCGGGCCGAGGCGGCGGAAGGTCTGCAGGAAGCTTTCTTCGGCGCTGGCGCGCAGGTCGAGATAGGCCGCGATCAGCCGCTCGATCGCCGGCACGATCCGGTCATGGGCGAAACCGGGGCCGGCGCGGGTGCCGATCGCGAAATCCTCGCCGCCGTCGCCGCCCAGCGTGATCTGGTAGGTTTCCACGCCCGCGCGCTCCAGCCCGAGGATGCCGATATCGCCCAGGTGGTGGTGGCCGCAGGCGTTGATGCAGCCCGAGATCCTGATCCTGAGCGGGCCGATCTCGTGTTCGATCTTCAGCGCGTCCAGGCGCCGGGCGATCGCCCGGGCCACCGGGATCGAGCGCGCGGTGGCCAGCGCGCAGTAATCCATCCCCGGGCAGGCGACGATGTCGCTGGCCAGCCCGATATTGGCGGTGGCCAGCCCGCCGCCGAGAAGCTCCGCGTGCAGGGCGGCCAGGTCGGCCTTGTGCACATGCGGCAGGATCACGTTCTGTTCGTGGCTGATGCGCAGCTCGTCGTGGCTGTATCTTTCGGCGAGGTCGGCCAGAAGCCGCATCTGCGCCGCAGTCGCATCGCCCGGGGTGGCGCCCGGCGCCTTGAGCGACACGGTGACGATCGCGTGATCCTCCAGCCGGTGCGCGGCCAGGTTGGTGTCGCACCAGGCGCGGAAGGCCGGATCGGCGCGGCGGGCGGACTCGAAGCCATCCGCCGGGCGCGGCGGCGGCGCAGGGCGGGCGAACTGGTGGCGGATGCGCGCCAGCCGGGCCCGGGCCGCCGCCCGGTCGAATGCCGGTTCCAGCAGCGCGAAACGTTCGTCTACCAGCTTGCGAAGCCGTGCAATGCCAATGTCCTGGACGGCGATCTTGAGGCGCGCCTTGTACTTGTTGTCGCGCCGCCCCAGCAGGTTGCAGACCGAAACGATTGCCTCCGCATGGGGCAGCAGATCGTCGGCTGGCAGGAAGTCCGCAAGCACCTTGCCCGGCATCGGCGTGCGGCCCAGCCCGCCGCCCACCAGCACCCGGAAGCCGAGCGCGCCGCCGGCGCCGCGGCGCAGCTGCAGCCCGATGTCATGGGCGCGCGTCACCGCGCGGTCACGGGGGCTGCCGGTGAGCGCGATCTTGAACTTGCGCGGCAGATACTGGAATTCGGGATGGTCGGTGAACCACTGGCGCAGCAGTTCGGCCCAGGGGCGGGGGTCTTCGACCTCGTCGGCGGCGGCGCCGGCGAAAGGGTCGGCGGTGACGTTGCGGATGGTGTTGCCCGAGGTCTGGATCGCGTGCAGGTTCACCTCGGCCAGGGCCTCGAGCATGTCGGGCACGTCCACCAGGCGGGGCCAGTTGAACTGGATGTTCTGGCGGGTGGTGAAATGGCCATATCCCCTGTCCCAGCGCTCGGCGATATCGGCCAGGGCGCGCATCTGGGCGCTGTCGAGCGTGCCGTAGGGGATGGCCACGCGCAGCATGTAGGCGTGCAGCTGCAGATAGACCCCGTTCAGCAGCCGCAGCGGGCGGAATTCCTCTTCGCCGAGCGCGCCGCTCAGCCGCCGCGCCACCTGGTCGCGGAACTGCGCCACCCGGGCCCTGACGAAGGCGCGGTCGAAATCGGTGTAGCTATACATGGTGCCTCGCCTTCTGTTTTTCCTGCTTGCCATGCGGATAGTTCGACGGCCCGCGCTGACGAAATCCTTCGCGCAGCGCAAGCGGTTCCGGGCCGTTGCGACCGGGTCTGGCCGGAGTCAGATAGGCGCCGACCGCGCGCGCATCGGATTGGGCGGCGAGCAGGCGCAACTGGGCGTGGGCTTCGTCCTCGATCAGTTCGGCGGTGCGGATGTCGTCGCTCCAGCCGTCGTTTTCGCTCAGATAGACGACCTCGCCGCTCTCCAGTGCGTTGGCGGTGATGATCACGGGGGAAAACGGGCGGTTCATCGGCGGTGTCCTTGTCTGTTTGAAAAGAACGCATTCAGGTGGCTCTTGTCTCAATATAGGATATTGTTCTATATGATCGCCATATATGCCGGAGAATAAGGACAAACGTTTCGTATCTCTGGCGGCAAAGAACGGATGTCTGCAACCGGCGGAGGGCATGGGATGACAACCTCGATCGACCGGCTGGACCGGAAGATCCTGGCCGAGCTGCAACGCGACGCCAGCCAGTCGCTGGACGAGATCGCGCGCAAGGTGGGGTCTTCCAAGACGCCGGTGTGGAACCGGATTCGCAAGATGAAGGCGGCCGGGGTGATCGGGCGCATCACCGCGGTGCTGGACGCCGAGGCGCTGGGGCTCGAGGCCTGTTTCTTCGTGCTGATCCGCACCAGCGAACACGAGGCTGCCTGGCAGGAGGCATTCCTGAAGGCGCTGCAGGCGCGCCCGGAGGTGATGGAGGCGCACCGGCTGGCGGGCGACATCGACTATATCCTGAAGGTGCGTGTCGCCAATGCGCGCGCCTATGACGCGTTTTACCAGGCGCTGATCTCGGACGTGAAGATCTACAACGTGACCGCGCTTCTTTCGATGCAGGAAATCAAGTCGACCACGTTGCTGCCGATCTGAGACGCCGTTTTCTTGCCAAGAAAACGGGCCGAAATCTTTGCAAGATTTCGCGGCGACGGGTCAGCGGCCCTCAGCGGCGGACCAGCAGGCGTTCAAGCCCGTGGAAGTGGAACCTGTCCGCGTAACACGGCGTTTCGGCCAGTTGCAGCCCCGGCAGGCGGGTGAACAGCACCGGCAGCGCGTGGCGCAGTTCCAGCCGGGCCAGCGGCGCACCGATGCAGAAATGCACCCCTGCCCCGAAGGTGACGTTCGTCTGCACCGGGCGGAAGGGGTCAAAGTGCGCAGGATCTTCCCAGCGGGCCGGGTCGCGGTTGGCGGCGGCCAGCAGGCAGGCAACCTTTTCGCCCTTGCGGATCACGTGGCGGCCGATTTCCACGTCTTCGTAGGCCCAGCGCTGGAACAGGTGCAGCGGGGTGGCGTGGCGCAGGATTTCCTCGACCAGGCGCTCGATGTTTTCCGCGGCCAGCGCCTGCGCGGGCGTGGCATTTTCGAGCATCGCGAAAACGCCGTTGCCGATCGTGTGCACGGTGGCCTCGTGCCCGGCATTGAGCAGCAGGATGCAGGTGGAGATCAGCTCGTCGGCGGAGAGTCTTTCGCCATCCTCCTCGGCGGCGATCAGGTGGGTGATCAGGTCGTCGGCGGGGCGGGCGCGCCGAAACGCGACGTAATCCAGCATGAAGGCGCGGAATTCCCCGGCGGCGCGGGCGGCGGCGACTTCCGTCGCGCGGTTGCGGCCGGCCTGATACATGCCGACCATCGCGTTCGACCAGGCCAGAAGATCGTCGGCGCGCTCTTCGGGCACGCCCAGCAGGCGGGCGATGACGATCACCGGCAGCGGGCGGGCGAAGGCCTCGAGCAGGTCGAATTCCGCCGCCGAGCGCCGTTCGATCCGGTCGATCAGCTCATGGGCCAGCGCCGCGATTTCCGGCGCCAGCGCCGCGATCCGGCGCGAGGTGAAGGCGCGCAGCACCAGGGCGCGCAGCCGGGTGTGGCGCGGCGGCTCCATTTCCAGCATGGAATGGTCTTCCACCGCCCAGAACGCGGCCTGATGGGGCGGTTTTTCGGGCTCCTTCCCCGCCGGCGCCTCGCGGCCGAACCGGCGGTCGCGCAGGATTGCGGAAACCTGGGCGCAGGAGACGGTCGCGGCGAGGCCGTAGTCTTCCCAGAAGAACATCGGATCGCCGCTTTCGCGCACGCGCTCGTAGAAGGCGTGCGGGTTCTGCACGAAGGACTCTTCGGTCGGAGACTGGCGAAAGTGCTGCATGGCGATGCGGTTCCTCCTCGGCGGCGGGGCGGCGGCTTCCCGTGGCTTCGGGGCACCGGGCCAGCGTACCGCTGGCGGCTTTTTCGGAAAACGCGGGCCTTCTTGCAAGCATTCCTTCGGGAGCGCCCGCGTGCGCTGGGGCGCGCTGGGGCGGTGTCGTGATACCAGAACCCTTCGGCCTGAGCCGGGGAGCGCCCTGCGTGCGCTGGGGCGGAGATTTTCCGCTTGCAGGATCGAGCGTGCTGCGGTCTTCTGGTGGCGGTCGGGCACTATCGACCCGGCACAGGGAGTTTTCGGGAGGAAAGCAGGAATGAAGCTCAGGATCACAACGGCACTCGCGGCCGTGTTCGCCCTTGCGGCGGGCGGCGCCCTGGCCGATCCGGCCGGTTGCGACGAGGGCGAGATCGTCATCAAGTTCAGCCACGTCACCAATACCGACAAGCACCCCAAGGGGATCGCTGCCGAGCTGCTGAAGCAGCGCGTCAACGCCGAGATGGACGGCAAGGCCTGCATGGAGGTATTCCCCAACTCGACGCTCTATGACGACAACAAGGTGCTGGAAGCGCTGCTGCAGGGCGACGTGCAGCTGGCCGCGCCTTCGCTTTCCAAGTTCGAGAAGTTCACCAAGCAGTTCCGCATCTTCGATCTGCCCTTCATGTTCAAGAACATCGACGCGGTGGATGCCTTCCAGGCCTCCGAAGCCGGGCAGGCGCTCAAGGACAGCATGCAAAAGCGCGGACTTCAGGGGCTGGCCTTCTGGCACAACGGCATGAAGCAGATGAGCGCCAACCGGCCGCTGATCAGCCCCTCGGATGCCAACGGGCTGAAGTTCCGCGTCCAGAGCTCCGACGTGCTGGTGGCGCAGATGGAGGCCATCGGCGGCATCCCGCAGAAGATGGCCTTTTCCGAGGTCTACGGCGCGCTGCAGCAGGGGGTCGTGGACGGTCAGGAAAACACCTGGTCGAACATCTACGGCAAGAAGTTCTTCGAGGTGCAGGACGGCATCACCGAAACCAACCACGGCATCATCGACTATCTGGTGGTGACCAGCGTGGACTGGCTCGAGAGCCTGCCGGAGGATGTGCGCGAGCAGTTCCTGCAGATCCTCGACGAGGTGACCGAGACCCGCAACAAGGAAGCCTTCGCGGTGAACGAGGCGGCCAAGCAGGCGATCATCGACGCCGGGGGCGTGATCCGCACCCTTACCCCCGAGCAGCGCCAGGAATGGGTCGATGCGATGAGGCCCGTCTGGGAGAAGTTCGCCGATGATGTGGGCCAGGAAAACATCGACGCGGCCCAGGAGATCAACGAAAGGATGTAGCCGCTGCACCAGCGGCCTGCAGGCGGGCGGAGCATGGGCGGGGCACGGAACCGTGCCGGTTTCGTGCCCGCGCTCATGTGCCGCGCGCCTGCCGGTCGATGAGGGCGCCGGCGACGGAAAGGACGAACGGGAGAGGCCCCATGCATCGGCAGCCCGGCGGCGGATTCCTCGAGCGGATCGAGGAGAACCTGATCGCGCTCATCCTCGGGGTGATGACGCTCATCACCTTCGCCAACGTGATCCTGCGCAAGTTCTTCGCCTCGGGGCTTCTGTGGGGGCTCGAGGCCACGGTGTTCCTGTTCGGCTGGCTGGTGCTGCTGGGGGCGTCCTATGCGGTGAAGAAGAACGCGCATCTCGGGGTGGATGCGCTGATCAACGTGCTTGCCCCCCCGGCCCGGCGCGCGCTCGCGCTGGTGGCGGTGGCGCTGTGCATCGCCTATGCCTTTCTGCTGCTCAAGGGTTCGTGGGACTACTGGGCAAATTTCGCCAACCTGCCCAGGACCGAAGGGCGCTGGTTTCCCACCGGGTTCCAGGAAAGCTTTCGCGGCCAGGGCTGGTATGAGGTGAACGACATCCCGATGCCCGGATGGCTGCGCTGGCTGGAGGATGTGTTCAACGAGGGGGAGGAATACGAGAAGATCCCGCGGCTGATACCCTACGCGGTGCTGCCGCTGGGTTCGGCGCTGCTGCTGCTGCGCTTCCTGCAGGCGGCCGTCGCGATCTGGAAGGGGAAGACGGACCGGATCGTGGCCAGCCACGAGGTGGAAGACGAGATCGCCGATCTGGCGGAGGGGCGCTGAGATGAGCGTGGCGATCCTGTTCGCTCTGGTGGTGGGCATGATGATGATCGGGGTGCCGATCGCGGTGGCGCTCGGGATGTCGTCGATCCTGTTCCTTCTGGTCTATTCCGACACCTCGCTGGCGGCCATCGCCCAGACGCTGTTTTCGGCCTTCGAGGGACATGCGACGCTGCTGGCGATCCCGTTCTTCATCCTGGCCTCCTCCTTCATGTCCACCGGCGGGGTGGCGCGGCGGATCATCCGCTTTTCCATCGCCGTGGTGGGCCATCTGCGCGGCGGGCTGGCCATCGCCGGGGTGTTCGCCTGCATGCTGTTCGCCGCCCTTTCCGGCTCCTCGCCCGCCACCGTGGTGGCCATCGGCTCGATCGTCATCGCGGCGATGCGCCAGGCCGGCTACAGCCGGGACTTTGCGGCCGGAGTCATCTGCAATGCCGGCACGCTGGGCATCCTGATCCCGCCCTCGATCGTGATGGTCGTTTACGCCGCCGCGGTCGAGGTTTCGGTGGGGCGGATGTTCCTGGCCGGCGTCATCCCCGGCATCCTGGCCGGCGTCATGCTGATGGTGGCGATCTACGTGATGGCGCGGATCAGGAACATGCCCAAGGGCGAGTGGCAGGGCTGGGGCGAGGCCTTCGAGAGCTTTGCCGATGCCTTCTGGGGGCTGATGCTGATCGCGATCATCATGGTCGGGATCTACGGCATCCCCGGCGTGACCGGGGCCATCTTCACCCCGACCGAGGCCGCCGCCGTCGCCGCCGTCTATGCCTTCGTGGTCTCGGCCTTCGTCTATCGCGACATGGGGCCGCTGGCGACGCCCGGGGGGCAGCCGAATCTGACGCTTCTGGACCGGCCCAAGGCGCTGATCACGGCATTCTTCCATCGCGACACCCGCCAGACCCTGTTCGAGGCCGGCAAGCTGACGATCATGCTGATGTTCGTGATCGCCAATGCGCTGATCCTCAAGCATGTGCTGACCGAGGAGCAGATCCCCCAGCAGGTGGCCCGGGCGATGCTCGATGCCGGCTTCGGCCCGGTGATGTTCCTGGTGGTGGTGAACGTGATCCTGCTGATCGGCGGTCAGTTCATGGAGCCTTCGGGCCTTCTGGTGATCGTCGCACCTCTGGTCTTTCCGATCGCCATCGAACTGGGGATCGACCCGATCCATCTGGGCATCATCATGGTGGTGAACATGGAAATCGGGATGATCACCCCGCCCGTGGGGCTGAACCTGTTCGTGACCTCCGGGGTTGCCGGCATGCCGATGATGCGCGTGGTGCGCGCGGCGCTGCCGTTTCTGGCGGTGCTGTTCGTGTTCCTGATCCTGATCACCTATGTGCCCTGGATATCCACAGTGCTGCCGAACGCGGTGATGGGGCCGGAGATCATAACGAAATGAAACGGCGCGCCGGGGCGCCGGCACGCCGTTTTGCGCGGGATCGGGAAAGACGCCCGCTCCGCGGAGCGGCTCAGGACTCCTTCATCCTGCAGGTCTTGATGCCAAAGATCGAATAGGCCGGGCACCAGCCGATCAGGCCGGTTGCCAGCGGAATGATGCCGATCAGAAGCCAGGGCCTGTAGCCGGCCTCGGCCGGGGCGACAAGGAATCCGATCAGCAGCGCAACGCCGATGACGACGCGCAGGATGCGGTCGATGGTGCCTTCGTTCTTCCTGAACATGGGATGTCTCCGATTCGTTTCAGGTGGTGTCCGATGGGGCTGTCTAGCGCGTGTTCGCGAATCGGCGTGTGACGTGGTCACATTGGCGCGGGCCGGATCCCCGGGGGCCGCGGCGCATTCACCCCGAGGACGTTGCCGGCAGAAGAAGCCGGGCAGGGCGGCGGGGCGGGTTACAGGGCCGCGTCCTCGGCGAGCGCGCGCAGCAGTTCGGGATTGGCCATGTGCACCTGGCCGCGCGAGCGGCGGATGGCGCCGCGTCGCTCCAGCGCCTCCAGGCGACGCGAGATCACCTCGCGCGCGGTGCCGATGGCGGTGGCGATGTCGGCCTGGGTGGCGGCGAGCGTGCCGCTCTCGTCGGCGCGTTCCAGCAGGAAGGCAGCGAGGCGCGCTTCGACCTTCTGGAAGGCGATGCGTTCGAGCAGGTGCATCATCGACTGCATCCGTTCGGCGAAGGCGGCGAAGACCAGGGTGCGGAAGGCGGGCGAGCTGTCCACCAGGTCCAGAAACAGGGCGCGCGGGATCAGCACCAGGCGGCTGTCGGTTTCGGTGATGGCCTCGCCGCTGTAGTCCTCGCCGCTCATCAGCCCCAGCGTGGACTGGATGCAGGCCTGGCCCGGCTGCACCCGGTAGAGCAGGATGTCGCGCCCGCCGGGGCCGACGAGATTGACCGCGACCGAGCCGGACAGCAGGATCACGTAGCCCTTGACCGCTTCGCCGGGGCGAAACAGCACCGTGCCGCGCGGCGCCTCGCTCGGGCGAAGGGCGTCCAGCCTGCGGCGCGCCGTCTCGTCCAGCGTGCCGAGCGACGGGGCTTCGCCCGTCCAGATCATCCCCGGCCGCGCCTTTCGAAGCGCGGCAGCATGGCCGAGAAATCCTTGCCCCGGCCGCCTTCGTGCTCGACGAACCGTTCGTAGAGCGCGGTGGCCGCCTCGCCCATCGGCGTATCCGCATCCACCGCCTGCGCCGCCTGCTGGCTCAGGCGCAGGTCCTTGAGCATCAGCTCGGCGGAGAAGCCGGGCTGGTAGTCGTTGTCGGCCGGGGATTTGGCGCCGATGCCCGGCGCCGGGGTGTAGGCGTTCATCGTCCAGCTGTAGCCCGAGGAGGTGCTGACCACGTCATACATCTTCCGGCGGTCCAGCCCCAGCTTGTCGGCCAGCGCGAAGGCTTCGCAGGTGGCGATCATGGTGACGCCCAGGATCATGTTGTTGCAGATCTTGGCCGCCTGCCCGGCGCCGGATGCGCCGCAATGCACCGCCTTCTGGCCCATGACGTCAAGGAGCGGTTCGACCCGGGCAAAGCCTTCGTCGCTGCCGCCGGCCATGAAGGTGAGCGTGCCGGCCTGCGCCCCGCCGACGCCGCCCGAAACCGGGGCGTCGAGCGGCAGCAGCCCGGCGGCCTCGGCCTCGCGCGCCACCGCGCGGGCGCTGTCCACGTCCACGGTGGAGCAGTCGAGGAACACCGCGCTCCGCTCCATCGCCGGGATGATCTCGGCCGCTACCGCGCGCAGGATGTCGCCGTTGGGCAGCATGGTGATCACCACGTTCTGCCCGGCGGCGGCCTCGGGCGCGCTGGCGGCGGGGGTGACGCCCTCGGGGCAGGGGGCGGCGATATCGAATCCGGTCACCAGATGGCCGGCCTTCGCCAGGTTGGCGGCCATCGGCGCGCCCATGTTTCCCAGGCCGATGAATCCGACTTTCATGGTTCTACTCCTATATCTTCAGGGCGTTTTCACCAAGGGGCATCAGCATCCGGCCGACATCCAGCAGGCTGACATCTTCGATGCGGGCGTGCTGCCATTTCGGGGTGCGGTCCTTGTCGATGATGGCGGCCCGAATGCCTTCGACGAAATCGCCCATCTCGGCGGCGCGCCAGGTAAAGCGGTATTCCATGCCCAGCGCCGCCTCGATGGTTCCGAGCCCGCGCACCCGGTGGATGATCTCGATGGTGCAGGCCAGCGACAGCGGGCAGTGCCGGCGCAGCGTCTCCAGCGTGGCTTCGGCGAAATCGCCGCCCCGGTGTTCCAGCAGCCGGACGATGTCGGCGATGGTTTCGCCGGCGAAGAAATCGTCGATCCCGGTTTGCAGGGCCTTCAGCGGGCTTTCGGGGGCGGGGCGGGCGGCGGCGGCGATCAGGTCGGCGTCGCCGCTGGTTTCGAGCGCTTCGATCAGCGCCGGCCAGTCGGCTTCGGGGATGTAGAAATCGGCAAATCCCGCGTGGATCGCATCGCCCGGCCCCATGCGGGTGCCGGTGGTGCCGAGGTATTCGCCCAGCCGCCCCGGCGCGCGCGCCAGGAGCAGGCTGCCGCCCACGTCCGGCACCAGGCCGATGCCGCATTCGGGCATGGCGATGCGGCTGCTGTCGCCGACGATCCGGTGCGTGCCGTGGCAGGAGACGCCGACCCCGCCGCCCATGGTGAACCCCTGCATGAAGGCGACGTAAGGCTTGGGATAATTGGCGATTTTCGCGTTCATCCGGTATTCGTCGGCCCAGAAGCGGCGGCCGTAGACATAGTCGCCGCGCGAGGCGGTGCGATACATCTCGGCAATGTCGCCGCCGGCGGAAAAGGCCCGCTCGCCCGCCGCGTCGATCACCACCAGCGCGACATCGTCGTCGTCGCGCCAGGCGTCGAGGGCGCGCTCGATCGCCAGGCACATCTCCCAGGTGACGGCGTTCAGCGCCTGCGGGCGGTTCAGCGTGATGCGGCCTGCGCGGCCCTGTCTGCGGATGAGGATGTCGTCGCTCATGGCCATTCTCCCCCGGATCGCCTGCGATCCGGGATGCGCCCGCCCGCCCCCTAGGCGGGCGCATTCGCGCCCCCCTCGGGCCGGCGCATCCCTGCCGTCGGTGCCATCATCCCCGCTCCGCCAGCAGCGCGCGCGCGGTGATCAGGCGCATGATCTCGTTGGTGCCTTCGAGGATCTCGGTCACGCGGATGTCGCGTACGATCTTCTCGATCCCGTAATCGGCCAGGTAGCCGTAGCCGCCGTGCAGCTGCAGGCACTGGTTGGCCACCTTGCTGGCGGTTTCGGTCACCAGCCGCTTGGCCATGGCGCAGAATTTCGTGGCGTCCGGCGCGCCCCGGTCCAGCTTCCAGGCAGCCTGGCGCAGGAAGGTGCGCGCCGCCTGCATGTCGCACTCCATGTCGGCCAGGCGGAACTGCAGCGCCTGGAACTGGTCGAGCGTTTTCCCGAAGGCGCGGCGCTCGCCCATGTATTGCAGGGTGGCGTCCAGCGCCGCCTGCGCCCCGCCCAGCGCGCAGGCGGCGATGTTCAGCCGCCCGCCATCCAGCCCGGCCATGGCATAGCGGAACCCGCGGCCTTCCTCGCCCAGCAGGTTTTCGGCCGGAACCGTGCAATCGTCGAACTGCACCTGCCGGGTTTCCTGGCTCTCCCAGCCCATCTTGTCTTCCAGCGCGCCGAAGGAGAGCCCCTCGGTGCCGTCCTCGACCACGAAGGCGGAAATCCCGCGCGCGCCGTCCTCGCCGCTGCGCGCCATCACGATATAGGCATCCGAATAGCCGCCGCCCGAGATGAAGGCCTTGGTGCCGCTCAGCGCCCAGCCCCGGTCGGATTTCACCGCGCGGGTCCTGAGCGCCGCCGCGTCCGAACCCGACCCCGGCTCGGTGAGGCAGTAGGAGTAGATCTTGCGCATGGCGATGGCCTCGGGCAGCAGGCGGGCCTTCATTTCGGGCGCGGCGAACCTGTCGATCATGCCCAGGCACATGTTGTGGATCGAAAGGAAGGCGGCGACCGAGATGCAGGAGCGCGAAAGCGCCTCGAACACCAGCGTGGAATCGAGCCGGCTGAGCCCGGTGCCGCCGCTTTCCTCCGAGACATACAGCCCGCCGAAGCCCAGTTCGCCCACCTGCGGCCAGAGCGCCTTCGGGATCGTGCCGGCTTCTTCCCATGCGCGGGCGTGCGGGGCGACATGCTCTTCGCCAAAGGCCCGGGCCATGTCGAAAATGGCGGTCTGTTCTTCGGAAAGTGCGAAATCCACGGCCGATCCTCCCGCTGGAACCCCAATGGAATTGAACACATGTTTAATTAATACGCCCCGGCGAGGCAAGCCGGAACCGGACAGCGGGCCGGGAGCCGGGCCTCCCGCGGCCCTGCGTCCCGGAGCCCGCGCCTGCCGGCACGGCCCTCATCGGCGACTTCGCCGTGCAGGGCGGGGCTGCGGGCATGGCGCTCAGAACGGGATCTCGTCATCCAGGTCGCTGTTGCCCATGGGGGCTCCGCCCGTGCCGCCGCCGGCGCCGCGCTCCTGCGGGTCGGGGCCGAAATCGCCGCCGCCGCCGGAGCGCCCGTCGAGCATCACCAGCGTGCTGCCGAATCCCTGGAGCACGACTTCGGTCGTATAGCGGTCATTGCCGGACTGATCCTGCCACTTGCGGGTCTGAAGCTGGCCTTCGACATAGATCTTTGAGCCCTTGCGCAGATATTGCTCGCAGACCCGCACCAGCCCTTCGGAGAAGATCGCGACGGAATGCCATTCGGTGCGCTCGCGCCGTTCGCCGGTGTTGCGATCCTTCCAGCTTTCGGTGGTGGCCAGGCGCAGGTTGCACACCCTGCCACCGTTCTGAAAGCTGCGCACCTCCGGGTCGCGCCCCAGGTTGCCGATGAGAATGACCTTGTTGACGGAACCCGCCATGGCTGAAACTCCTGTCGATTCTGTTTCCGATCTGCCGGAACTTACAACAGGCGGCTCCGGGGTGCATGCCATATCCGGGGTGCATGCCATATCGGCGCCTGCCGGCGCGCCGCTGCGCTGCGGCGGCGCAGCCTCCGGGGGCGCCCCTGCTCCCGGGGCGGGAAGGGGACGGCGCGGGCGAGCGGCGGGCCGGACGAGGGAAGGCGCGCCGCGGCAGGGTGCTCACTCGGCCCGGCTGGCGCGGCGGAAGGCGCTGGGAGGGGCGCCGGCGCTCCTGTTGAAGGCGCGGGTGAAATAGGCGGCCGAGGCGAATCCGAGGTGGCGGGCGATCTCCTTGACCGGGAGGTCGGTGTCGCGCAGCAGCCGGCGGGCCTCGAACAGGATGCGGTCCTGCAGCAGCGCCGAGGCCGGCCGGCCGCAGGCGATGTTGCAGACCCGCGAAAGATGGGTCGAAGTGATGCCGAGTTCGGCCGCATATTCGGCCACCGTCCGGCCGCGGTGGAAATCCCGCTCGATCAGCGCCGTATAGGCGGCGACCAGCCGGTGCGCGGTGTCGTCGGGCAGGCGGCAGTCGGGCAGGCTGGCGCTCTGGCGCAGCAGCCAGACCGACAGGAGCCCGCCGTAGTGCAGCAGCGCCCGGTCCCGCCCGGGCAGGTCGGCCTCGGCTTCCTGGCGGATGCTGTCGATCAGGAGGGTCAGTTCGCTCTGCAGGGCGGCCTCGCGGAAACGCAGGTGCAGCGGTTCGCAGGGCAGGTCCAGCGCTGCATCGTCGGGGAAGAACAGCAGCGTGCCGAAGACCCGGCCCGTCATCTCGAACCCGTGCATGGTGCCGCCGGGCAGGAAGATCGCGTTATGCGCCCCGTAGCCGCGGGTGGTGCCGGAAATGGTGATCCTCCCCTGGCCCCTGGTGAACCAGAGCAGCACCGGCCGGCGGTAGGCGCGCATCGCCTCGGTCCGCCATGACCCGCCGCGGGCATAGTGCTGCAGCGGCACGACCCGGAAGTCGCTGCGCGTCGCTCCGGCCCCCTCGGGCAGGGAGGTGCCGGCTGCGAGGGGGGGCGCGACGGGGACGGGGGAAGCGGCGGGGATCGCCCCGCGGGCTGGCGGAGACGGTATCGCGCCGGCGGCGGGGCGCGGCGCGAGAAGGCTGTCGGCAAGGCTGGCGGCGTGATCCGGCATGAGCGCATCCCCGGAGTGGTTTCATTCAGGTTATTTCGGGAAACCGTTATGATACAAGGGTTTTCCCGGTGCCTTCGGCGAGGTGGCGGAGATCCGCCGCCACCGCAACATCTTGGCGTTCCCGCCGGGCGGGGTGGGCAGATGTTGCACCGGTGCGAGGGCTTGCGCAGAGCGGCCCCGAGGCTGGCCGGCCGCTGGCGGTTTTCCGCCGGCGGGCGGGGGATCAGCCGGCCGCGACCGGCCGCCAGCGGGACATCCGCCGCCGGAACCAGCTGCGCTGGCGTTTGGCATACTGACGGGTGGCGGTGATGACGGCCGCACGCGTCTCGGCCAGGCTGGCCCGGCCGTCCAGAAAGGCCATCAGCTCGGCGGCGCCGATCGCCTTGGCCGAGGGGCGCTGCGGCGACCACCCGGGGCGGTTGGCCCGGGCCTCCTCCAGAAGCCCGCTTTCGAGCATCTTCTCGAAGCGGCGTGCGATCCGGGCGTTGAGCCATTCTCGCCCGGCTTCCAGCAGCAGCGGCTGGGCGCGCGAGAGCGGCAGCAGCGGCGGCGGGGTCTCCGCCTGCCAGGCGGCGAGCCCGCGCCCGGTTTCGCGCAGCACCTCCCAGGCGCGCTGGACCCGGCGCGGGTTGCAGGGGTCGATCCGCGCCCGGGTCGCCGGATCAAGCTCGGCCAGAAGCGCGCCCGCCCCCGCCTCGGCCAGCCGCGCGCGGGCCGCTTCCCGGACCTGGCGCGAGATCGGCGGAATCGCGGCCAGCCCCTCGGTGAGCGCGCTGAAATACAGCCCGGTGCCGCCGACGATGATCGGCTGGCGGTCGCCCTCGAGCAGCGGGGCCAGCTCGCGCAGCCAGAGGCCGACCGAATAGGCCCGGTCTCCGGGCACATGGCCGTAGAGCGCGTGCGGGGCGCGGGCTTCCTCGGCCGGAGAGGGGCGGGCGGTGAGCAGCCGCCAGTCGGCATAGACCTGCAGCGCATCGGCATTGATCACGATTCCGCCGTTGCGCGCGGCAAGTTCCAGCGCCAGGGCGGACTTTCCCGAGGCGGTCGGCCCGGCGATCAGGACCGGCAGCTCGCCCGACAGCCCGGCGGGAGGCTTAGCGGCCGGAGGCATGGCAGGGCCCGCCGCCATGCAACCTTCCGCCGCCCGGCGCCCCTCCCTGCGGCTGGCGACGGCCTGCCCCGGCCGGGCGGGAAGTTTCCCATTCCTCTCTTTCGCGCATTGAACACCCCCGGTTTTTCGGACATCCTGCGGCAAAAGAATTCCGGCCGCAATCGGGGGGCAAGCGAAGATGGACGAGCAGGAGGGCGCGGCGCAGGGGGGGCAGCCGCAGGCGGGATGCGCATCTCCGGAAACGGCGGAAAGGGAAACGGCGGAGAAAGGCGCGCCGGCGTCCAGATATCGGCGCGTGCTGCTGAAGATTTCCGGCGAGGCGCTGATGGGCGACCAGGGTTACGGGCTGCACCCGCCCACGGTGGCGCGGATCGCCGGCGAGGTGAAGTCCGTCCACGAGATGGGTGTCGAGATCTGCATGGTGATCGGCGGCGGCAACATCTTCCGGGGGCTGCAGGGCAGCGCCCAGGGGATGGAGCGCACCACCGCCGACTACATGGGCATGCTGGCGACCGTGATGAACGCGCTGGCGATGCAGAGCGCGCTGGAAACGCTGGGCATCCATACCAGGGTGATCAGCGCGATTCCGATGGATCAGGTCTGCGAACCCTACATCCGCCGGCGCGCCGTGCGCCACCTGGAAAAGGGGCGGGTCTGCATCTTTGCGGCCGGCACCGGAAACCCCTATTTCACCACCGACACGGCGGCGACCCTGCGGGCCAGCGAGATGGCCTGCGAGGCGATCTTCAAGGGCACCAAGGTTGACGGGGTCTATGACAGGGATCCGGCCCGCTTTGCCGATGCGAAGCGCTACGAGCGGATCAGCTATGACGATGTGCTGGCCCGGCATCTGGGGGTGATGGACGCTTCGGCCATCGCGCTGGCGCGCGACAACGACCTGCCGATCATCGTCTTTTCGCTCGACGAACCCGGCGGGTTTCGCGGAATTCTGCAGGGGCAGGGCACCTATACAATTGTCGGCAACTGAAATAGACAGGCGGACGGAAGGACAGGCAGAGGCGGAAGTTCCGCCCCGGATCCCGCCCCGGGCGGCAGGCGGCGCAGGTGCCGGGGCGGGACCGGCAAGCGGAAGAAACGGCAAGCGGAAGAAACGGCAAGCGGAAGAGCGAAGGATGGCGGAGGAATTCGAGATCGATCTGGACGACCTGCAGCGGCGGATGGACGGGGCGATGCACGCGCTCCGGCAGGAATTCGCCTCGCTGCGCACGGGCCGCGCCTCGGCGGCGATGGTGGAACCGATCACCGTCGAGGCCTATGGCAGTGCGACGCCGCTCAACCAGCTGGGCACGGTGAACGTGCCCGAACCGCGGATGCTGACCATCAATATCTGGGACAGGTCGCTCGTGGGAGCGGCCGAGAAGGCGATCCGCGAAAGCGGGCTCGGGATCAACCCGGTGGTCGACGGCACCATCATCCGGCTGCCGATTCCCGAGCTCAACGAGGAGCGGCGGCGCGAATTGTCCAAGGTTGCCGCGCAATATGCGGAAAATGCCCGCATTGCCGTGCGAAACGTGCGCCGGGACGGCATGGACCAGCTGAAGAAGGCGAAGGCCGAAGGCATGTCCGAGGATGATTTCAAGATCTGGTCGGACGAGGTGCAGAAACTGACCGATGCCGCCATCGCGGCGATCGACGCGGCACTGGAAAGCAAGCAGGGCGAGATCATGCAGGTATGAACGGGCCATGACCAAGCAGGACGCCATCCGGCCTCAGAGCGGCAGCGGCGAAGGTCCCCCCCGGGGGGGACCTCGCCATGTGGCGATCATCATGGATGGCAACGGCCGCTGGGCACAGGCGCGGGGCAAGCCGCGCCTCTTTGGCCACCAGGCCGGCGGGCGGCGGGTGCGCGAGATCGTCGAGTGCTGTCCGGAATTCGGAGTCGAGTATCTGACGGTCTTCGCCTTCTCGACCGAAAACTGGAAGCGGACCCAGGCCGAGGTGGCCGGTCTGATGACGTTGTTCAAGCGCTACATCGTCAAGGAGGCCACCGCGCTTCGCGACAATGGCGTGCGGGTGCGCTTCATCGGCGACAGGGACCGGCTGGAACCGAAGCTGGTCGAGATGATGCACCGGCTGGAGGTGCTGACCGCCGGCAACGAGGCGCTGCATCTGACCATCGCGATCAACTACGGTGGCCGCGACGAGGTGGCGCGCGCCACCCGGCGTCTGGCGCGCGACGTGAAGAATGGCCGGCTGGACCCGGAGGACGTGGATGCCGAGACCCTGGCGCGCTATCTCGATACCTACGTTCTGCCCGATCCGGATCTGGTGATCCGCACCTCCGGCGAGGCGCGGATCTCCAACTTCCTGCTCTGGCAGTCGGCCTATGCCGAATACGAATTCGTGGATACGCTCTGGCCCGATTTCACCCGGGAGATCTTTGCCGAGATCCTGGCCGGATACAGCCGGCGCGAGCGCCGTTTCGGCGCCGTCTCCGGGTGAGCGGATGGGTGCGAAGGCCCGCAGATGGGACGACCTGCGCCCGCGCCTGCTGAGCGCGGCGGTCATGCTGGCGCTGGGCGGCGGCGCGCTCTGGGCCGGCGGGGCGTGGTTTCAGGCGCTCGCGGCGCTGGGGTGCGGGGCGATGATCTGGGAGCTGGCGCGGATGCTGGCCCCGCGCCGGCCGGCCGATGCGGCGATGCTGGGCATCGTCGCTGCGATCGGGGTGATGTTCTCGGCCCTCGGCAGCGGGCTGGTCGGGCTGGGCACGCTCCTGGCGGTGCCGCTGGTCGGGGCGCTGGCGCTCGGGCAGGAGCGGCTGGGGGGGCGGGGGCGGCTGATCTTCCTCGGCTATGGCGCCGCGATCATTGCCGCGGCCATCGCCCTGGTGATGATCCGGCTCGGGCTGGGAGCCGGCTGGCTGCTCTGGCTGCTGGCGGTGGTGATCGCCACCGATGTCGCCGGCTATTTCGCCGGGAAGATCCTGGGCGGGCCGAAGGTCCTGCCGCGGATTTCGCCGAAGAAGACCTGGAGCGGCACCCTGGCCGGCTGGCTCGGGGCGGCGCTGGTCGGAGCGGCGCTGGGCCCGATGCTTCCGGTGGCGCCGGGGCTGCCGGTTGCCGGCGCGCTGCTGCTGTCGCTGGCCGCCCAGGCCGGGGATATGGCCGAAAGCGCGATCAAGCGCGCGGCCGGGGTCAAGGATTCCTCGGGGCTGATCCCGGGCCACGGCGGGCTGCTGGACCGTTTCGACGGGCTGATCGGCGCGGCGCCGGGGCTGCTGGTCCTGCTGTGGCTGGCCGCCCGGCTGTGGCCGGCAGGTTCCTGAGGGAGGCGGGGCGGCGAACGGGTGATGACGCGCAGGGTCTCGATATTCGGCGCCACCGGCTCGATCGGGCAGAACACGCTCGACCTGATCCGCCGGCGCAGGGAAGAGTTCTCGGTGGTCGCGCTCAGCGGCGGGCGCAACGTGGCGCGGCTGGCGGCGGATGCGCGCGAATTCGGCGCCGAACTGGCGGTGGTGGCGGATCCGGCCCTGCATGCGGCGCTGAAGGCGGCGCTGGCCGGAAGCGGCATCGAGGCCGCCGCCGGGGCGGAGGCGCTGGTCGAGGCGGCGGCACGCCCGGCGGAATGGGTGATGTCGGCGATCGTGGGCATCGCCGGGCTGGCGCCGGGGCTTGCGGCGCTGGAGCAGGGCGCGACCCTGGCGCTGGCGAACAAGGAGAGCCTGGTGACTGCGGGGCCGCTCCTGCTGGCCGGTGCGGCGCGTCACGGGGCCACCATCCTGCCGGTGGACAGCGAGCATTCGGCAATATTCCAGGCCCTGGTCGGAGAGGATGTCTCTGCGGTCGAGCGGGTGATCATCACCGCTTCGGGCGGCCCCTTCCGCGACTGGCCCGTCAGCCGGCTGGCCCGCGCGAGCCTGGAACAGGCGCTGAACCACCCCAACTGGAAGATGGGGCAGCGGATCACCATCGACAGCGCATCCATGTTCAACAAGGCGCTGGAAGTCATAGAGACGAAAGAGTTCTTCGGCTTCTCGCCGGAGCAGATAGAGGTGCTCGTCCACCCGGAAAGCCTGGTCCATGCGCTGGTGGGCTTTCGCGACGGGGCGCTGATGGCGCATCTCGGGGTGGCGGACATGCGCCATGCGATCGGCTATGCGCTGAACTGGCCGCGGCGCCGGGAGCTGCCGGTGGAGCGGCTCGACCTGGCCCGCATCGGCCGGCTGCGCTTCGAACCGCCGGACGAGGCGCGCTTTCCGGCGCTGCGCCTGGCGCGCGAGGTGATGGCGACGGGCGGGCTGGCCGGGGCCGCCTTCAACGCCGCCAAGGAGCGGGCGCTGGACGGGTTCATCGCCGGGCGGATCGGTTTCATGGACATGGCGCGGGTGGTCGAGGCGGTTCTCGAGACGCTGGAGGCCTCCGGGGCGCTGCGGGCCGATGCGGTGCCGCCCCTTGATATGGTCGTTCGGGCGGACCATCTGGCACGCAGGCAGGCCGATGCGGCGATGGCGCGGCTCGAAAACGCGGATTGATACGGGCGGATTGACAAGGGCGGACATCAAGAGTGGACATCATCGGGCTGATCCCGTCGTTCGGGAACTTTCTCTTCACCGTCGGGGCTTTCGTCATCGCCCTGCTGATCATCGTCGCGGTGCATGAATACGGTCACTACATCGTCGGGCGCTGGTCCGGGATCGATGCCGAGGTGTTCTCGCTCGGGATGGGGCCGGTGCTCTTCTCGCGCACCGACCGGCGCGGCACGCGCTGGCAGATCGCGGCCCTGCCGGTGGGCGGCTACGTGCGCTTCAGGGGCGACAGCAGCGCCGCCAGCGGGCGCGACGGCGCGGCGCTGGAGGCCATGACCCCGGCGGAGCGCCGGCGGAGCATGCACGGGGCGCCGCTCTGGGCGCGGGCGGTGACGGTGGCGGCCGGGCCGCTGTTCAACTTCGCCCTCTCGATCCTGATCTTCGGCGCGATCATCGGATGGCGGGGGGTGCCGGCCGATCCGCTCACCATCGCCGAGCTGCGCGCGGTGCCCTATGCCCAGAGCCTGCGGGCCGGCGACGAGATCCTGGCGATCGAGGGCAGGCCGACGCCGCCGCTGGAGGAGTTTCCCGCCTTCGTCGAGACGCTGCCGCCGCGAAACGACCTCGGCTATCTGGTGCGCCGGGACGGGACGGAAACGCCGGCGCTGGGGGCACATCCCTACCCGCCGCTGGTGCTGGGGCTGTCGCCCGGTTCGGCGGCGCTCGAGGCGGGGCTTGCCCGCGGCGACGTGATCCTGTCGGTTGACGGGGAGCCGGTGGCCACCTTCGCCGAACTGCGCGAGATCGTGGGAGGATCGAAGGGGCGGGCGCTGCGGCTCGGAGTCTGGCGCGGGGGAGAGGAGATCGAGGTCACGCTGCGCCCGAAGCGGGTTGACCTGCCGCTGCCGGAGGGCGGTTTCGAGACCCGCTGGCTGATCGGGATCACCGGCGGCATGCTGTTCGAGCCCCGGACCGAGCGGCCGGGGCCTTTCGAAGCGCTCGGCTACGGGCTGGATCAGACCTGGTACATCATGCGGGCCAGCGTCAGCGGGCTCTACCATGTGGTGATCGGCGCGATCTCGAGCTGCAACCTGCGCGGGCCGGTGGGGATCGCCCAGACCTCGGGGCAGGCGGCCAGCCAGGGGCTGCTCAGCTTCGTCTGGTTCATCGCGGTGCTGTCCACCGCGGTCGGCTTTCTGAACCTGTTTCCGATCCCCGTGCTCGACGGCGGCCACCTGATGTTCCACGCCTACGAGGCGCTGCGCGGCCGCCCGCCCGGCGACGGGGCGATGCGGCTGATGATGGCGTTCGGGCTGGCGGTGATCCTGGCCCTGATGCTGTTTGCGCTGAGCAACGACTTGCGCTGCCCCTGATCGCGCCGCTCCTGGTCGCATCTCCTGATCGCCTCTCCCTGGCCGGCCGGGGCGGGAAGCCGGGCGCCCGGGGCCGTCTCCGGCGTCTGCGTCACTCTGCTGCCGGGGGCAGCGGCGGGAAAAAGGCGGGAAGACCATCGCGTGGCCACAGTCCTGCCGCAATCGGCGGCTATCGTTCCGGCAGGCGCAGCCGCCACGCAGCAGAAGCCGCCACGAAACGGCCGGTGCGGCGGGGCGGGCGGTGCGAACGGGCGGCCGACCGGCGACTGACGGCTCGGGCGACTGACGGGACGACACGGGAAGAAGACCATGCAAACCATCCAGACCGGCGTTCGGGGACTTTCGCTCCTGCTCAACCTCAACCGGGACCGGCTGCTCTATATCGCGACCATCGCCGCCGCGCTGTGGCTGGGGGCCTTCGTCGGCTCGCTCTGAGCCGCTCCGCGCCCCGGGCGCGCAGCATCGCAGCATCTTCGGGGGCAGTTCCTTAGAGGCAGCGGTTCTGCGCTTCTTCGAAGCGGTCTCCGCTGCGTCGGCAGGCCGCCGGTGCGAGTGCTCGGCGCCGGGCGGAACCCTCCCCTGCCGCCTTTCCGCTTCCGCGCCCGTCCTGGCACCGTTCTGGCGCGCTTTCGGGGCCGTTTTCGCAGGCATGCCGTCACAGGCGTGTTGCACCCACAGGCGTGTTGCACCCGCCCGGCCGCTCACCGGCGGTTCCCGGTTCCGGCCCCGTCAGCCCCGTCCTTCCTTCCCTTGTCCCCGCCTTGTCCCCGCTGCTCTCGCCGCCTCGCTTCCCGGAGCCGTTTCCCGGATGCCGTTTCCCGGATCTGGCGGCTCTGGCCGTTCCCTGCCGGCTTTCCGGTGCTTCTCTTCCGGTTTTGACAAGCTGCGCCAATCCCGATACTCACGATCCTGTGTGTGCGGTCCGCGCCGGGCCCGGGGCCTGCCGGTAAGGCGTGTCCGGGATGCCGGAACGGGGCCGGAAGAGACCGGAACGGGGCCGGAAGAGACCGGAACGGGGCCGGAACGGGGCATGTGAGGGGCATATGAGCAGTCAGTCTTACCGCCGCAAGCGCAAGGTCGGGGCATTCTTGGCCGGGCTGTTCCCGGTCCGGGCATTCCCGGGGCGGGGAGGCGCGGGGTGCGCCGAAGCCTGCCGCCACCTGCGCCGGTGGCTGGCGGGGCTGCTTGCGGCGCTGGCGCTGGCGGCCGGCCTCGCCGGAGTTTCCGCCGGGGGGGCGCTGGCGCAGGAATACCGCTTCGTGCGCATTTCGGTAGAGGGAAACGACAACCTGGATGATGCCTCGGTCCTGTCGCATACCGGGATCGCGCCCGGGCAGGGGCTGAGCGCGGCCGAGCTGAATGCCGCCTTTCAGCGGCTCATGGCCACCGGGCTGTTCGAAACCGTGGAGCTTCTGCCGCGCGGCAACCGGCTGGTGATCCGGGTGAAGGAATACCCGGTGATCGGCCGGGTCAATGTGGAGGGCAATGCGCGGCTGTCCGACGAGCAGGCGCTGGCGCTGATCCGCTCGCGGCCGCGCCAGGCGTTCAACCCGGCGACCGTGGAGCAGGATGCCGCGGCACTGCTGGAGGCCTACCGCGACCAGGGGCGGCTGTCGACGAGCGTTACCCCGCGCATCATCCACCGGCCGAACAACCGGGTCGATGTGGTGTTCGAGGTCAGCGAAGGGCGGGTCGTCGAGATCGAGCGCCTCTCCTTCGTGGGCAACCGGGCCTTTTCCGACCGCCGGCTGCGGCGGGTTCTGGAGACCAGGCAGGCCGGGGCGCTGCGCGCCCTGATCCGCAAGGACATCTTCGTGGAGGAGCGGATCGCGCTCGACAAGGTGCTGCTGCGCGACTTCTACCAGGCGCGCGGCTACGCGGATTTCCAGGTGCTGAACGTCAGCAGCGAGTTCTCGCGCGAGCGCAACGCCTTCTTCGTCACCTTCACCCTGCGCGAGGGGCAGCAGTTCCGCTTCGGCGAGGTCACCGTCAGCAGCGAGGTGGAGGGGCTCGATGCGACCGGCTTCGAACGGCTTGCGCGCATCCGCAGCGGCCAGGTCTACTCTCCGCAGGCGGTGGATGCGGCGATCGAGCGGATGGAGCGCCAGGCGCTGCGCCTGGGGCACAACCTGGTGCGGGTCGATCCGCGCATCAGCCGCAACCCGCGCAGCCTGAGCCTGGATGTGGAATTCGTCCTGGTCGAGGGGCCGCGCATCATCGTCGAGCGAATCGACATTTCCGGCAATGCGACCACGCTCGACCGGGTGATCCGGCGCCAGTTCCGCCTGGTCGAGGGGGATCCGTTCAACCCGCGCGAGATCCGCGAGGCGGCGGCGCGGATCAATGCCCTGGGGCTGTTCTCCGAGGCGCGCGTGCGGGCCCGCCAGGGGCGGAGCGAGGATCGGGTGATCGTCGATGTGGAGGTGGAGGAAAGCAAGACCGGCTCGCTGAGCTTCGGCGCCGCCTACAACTTCACCACCGGGCTCGGGTTCACCGCCAGCTTTCAGGAGCGCAACTTCATGGGGCGCGGCCAGACGCTGAACTTCGACCTCAGGTTCGGGCTGGACAACGCCAACGGCGGGGTGACCTTCATCGAGCCGGCCTTTCTCGGGCGCGATCTGAGCTTCCGCTTCGATGGCGAATACCGCCAGACCGAATTCGACTATACCCGCTATGACACGGAAAAGCTCCTGCTGCGTCCGGCCTTCACCTTCCCGCTGGGCGAGAACAGTTCGCTCGGGCTGCGCTACACGCTGTCGCGCGAGCGCATCTTCAACGTCGCCGCCGGCTCCTCGCCGATCCTGCTGGCCGAAGAGGCCGCCGGCGCCAGCACGGCCAGCGCGCTTGGCTACAGCTTCAGCTACGATACCCGCAACCGCGGGCTGAACCCGAATGCTGGCGTGCTGCTGCGCTTCGGGCAGGACTTCGCGGGGCTGGGCGGCGATGCCCGCTGGATCAAGACCACGGCGACGCTGGGGGCCGAGACCCGGATCCTCAACGAGGAGGTGACGCTGCGGGTGACGCTGGAAGGCGGCGCGCTGGACTCGCTGGGCGGTGTCAGCACGCTCAACGACCGTTTCTTCCTCACCTCGGCGCGAATGCGCGGCTTCGCGCCGGCCGGGGTGGGCCCGCGCGACCTGACGGTGGCCAACCGCGATGCGCTGGGCGGCAACTATTTCGCGGTCGCCCGTTTCGAAACCGAATTTCCGCTCGGCATCCCCGAGGAGCTGGGCATCACCGGCGGGCTGTTCTTCGACATCGGTTCGCTCTGGGGGCTGGACAATACCAATGGCGGGCTGGTGGATGATTCGATGCAGCTGCGCTCCAGCGCCGGGTTCTCCCTGTTCTGGAAAACCCCGATCGGCCCGCTGCGCTTCAACTTCTCGCGGGTTCTCCAGCGCCAGCCCTACGACCAGGAACAGAACTTCGACCTGACCATCTCGACCACGTTCTGACATGCTGCGCGCTGCTGTCCTTGCTCTGTGCCTCGCCTCGCTGGCCGGTGGCGGGGCGCGGGCCCAGAGCGTCGGCGTTCCGGTCGCGCCGGTGCTGGTGCTGGATACCGAGCAGCTGCTCGCGGCCACCTTCCTCGGTCGGGGCATCACCGCCGATCTGCAGAAGCGGATGCGGGCGCTGGCGGCCGAAAACCGGCGCATCGCCAGCGAGCTGGAAGCCGAGGAGCGGGAGCTGACCGAGCTGCGCCCGACGCTCGATCCGGCCGAGTTCCGCCGCCTCGCCGACGCCTTCGACGAGAAGGTGCAGCGGATTCGCCGGGAGCAGGACGCCAAGCAGCGGGAGCTGGAGCAGCTGCGCGTTTCCGAGCGGCAGGCATTCATGGACCGGATCGCCCCGATCCTTTCGGATATCGCCCTGGAGCGGGGCGCGCTCATCATCATGGAGCGGCGCAACGTGCTGCTGTCGGCCGGGAGAATCGATATTACCCGCGAGGCGATCCGGCGGGTCAATGCCACCCTGGATGCCTCTGCCGGGGGGGTGCCGGAGGCCGGGGAGGCGGCGCCGGGGGAAGCGCCCGGGGAGGCGATGCCGCCCGCGCCGGGGGACCCACCCACGGCCGGCAGCGGAAACGGCAGCGGGAACGGCACCGGGGGCAGCGGGAATGGTAGCTGGGGCAGCGCCGGGGACGGCGGATGAAGGCCGGCGCTCCTCTGCCGGCACCGGGGAGCGGCCCCCCGGCGCGGGCGGCCGTGCCCGCGGGGCTTCTTGTGTCCGGGCAGGCGCTTCGATAACAAGACCCGAAGCCACGGGCATGAAGCCAGGAGAAGGAGCAGAGATGACCGCCGATGCAGAAACGCGCACCGCAGATCTGGAGCTGATCCAGCGCATCCTGCCGCATCGCTACCCGTTCCTGATGGTGGATCGGGTGGAAGACATCACCGTCAACGAGTCTGCCGTCGGCATCAAGAACGTCACCTTCAACGAGCCGCATTTCCAGGGGCATTTCCCCGGCAAGCCGATCATGCCCGGGGTGACGATCATCGAGGCGATGGCGCAGACCGCCGGGGTGCTGGTCGGGGTCTCGATGGATGTGATCGACCGCGAGATGCTGATCTATTTCATGAGCGTGGAAAAGGCCAAGTTCCGCCGCATGGTGGTGCCCGGAGACGTGCTGAAGATGCATGTCACCGCGCTGCGGGGCGGCGGTCGGGTCTGGAAGTTCTCCGGGCGCGCCGAGGTGGAGGGAAGGCTGGCCTGTTCGGCCGAGTTCACCGCGATGATGGATCTGCTCGGAGAGTGAACATGTCCGCCCCCCCGAAGGCGCAGATCGACCCCTCGGCGCGCATCCACCCCTCGGCCATCGTCGAACCGGGGGCGCGCATCGGCCCCGGTTGCCGGATCGGCCCCTTCTGCACGGTCGGGCCGGAGGTGGTGCTCGGGGCCGGGGTCGAGCTCAAGAGCCATGCGGTGGTGAGCGGGTGCACCGAGATCGGCGATGAAACCGTCGTCTTCCCCTTCGCCGTGGTCGGCGAGGTGCCGCAGGATCTGAAGTTCCGCGGCGAGCGGACCCGGCTGGTCATCGGCCGGCGCAATCGGATCCGCGAAGGCGCGACGCTCAATCTCGGCACCGAGGGCGGTGGCGGGATCACCCGGGTAGGCGACGACTGCCTGTTCATGACCGGCGCCCATGTGGGCCATGATGCGCAGGTGGGCAACCGGGTGATCATGGCCAATCAGGCGGCGCTCGGCGGTCACTGCGTCATCGGGGATGACGTGATCATCGGCGGGCTCTCGGGGGTGCATCAGTTCGTGCGCATCGGCCGCGGGGCGATCATCGGCGCGGTGACCATGGTCACCAACGACGTGATCCCGTTCGGGCTGGTCCAGGGGCCGCGGGGCACGCTCGACGGGCTGAACCTGATCGGGCTCAGGCGGCGCAACGTGGCGCGGGAAGACATCGCCGCGCTGCGCAGCGCCTACCGGGCGCTGGCCCGGGGCAGGGGAACCTTTCAGGAACGCGCCGGCCGCCTGATCGCCGAGGCCGAAAACCGGCATGTGCGCGAGATGCTGGAGTTCATCCTTGCCGATTCGGACCGCTCCTTCCTGACGCCGGGGTGAGGCGATGCTGGCGCTGATCGCGGGGCGGGGGCAGCTGCCGGTTCATCTGGCGGGCCGGCTGCGCGCGGCCGGCACTGCCTTCCGGGTATTTGCGCTGCAGGGCGCGGAGCCGGAACCGGGCGTCGGCCCGGAAGTGGAGACCTTCCGCCTCGAACGGCTCGGCAGCCTGCTCGCGCGGCTCGCTGCCGAGGGGGTCGGCGAGGTCTGTTTCGCCGGGGCGATCAGCCGCCCCGGGCTCGACCCGGCGCTTCTGGATGCGGCGACCCGGCCGTTGCTGCCCCGGATCGCGGCGGCGCTGGCGCTGGGCGATGACGGCGCGTTGCGCGTGGCGCTGGAGCTGTTCGAGGAGCGCGGGCTGACGATTCGCGCGGCGCAGGAAATCGCCCCCGATCTGCTGCTGCCCGAGGGCGTGGCGACCCGCGTCTGCCCCGGCCCCGGGGTGGCGGCCGACATCGCGGTGGCGCGCAGGGTTCTGGCCGAGCTGGGAGCGGGCGATGCCGGGCAGGCCTGTGTCGTGGCCGGCGGGCGCGAAGTGGCGCGCGAGGGGCCCGGGGGCACCGACGCGATGCTGTCCGCTCTCGGAGATTCCGCCGCCGGCGGCATCCTGTTCAAGGCCCCCAAGCCCGGGCAGGACAGGCGCATCGACCTGCCGACGATCGGCCCGCGCACCGTGGAAGGAGCGGCCGCGGCAGGCCTTGGCGGAATCGTCATCGAGGCCGGCGGGGTTCTGGTTCTGGAGCGCGCGCGGGTGATTGCCGAGAGCGAGGCGGCCGGCCTGTTTCTCTGGTCGCGGGGGGCGGGCTGATGCGGGCGTTCCTGATCGCCGGCGAGGCATCGGGCGACCGGCTCGGGGGGGCGCTCATGGCCGGGCTGCGGCAGTTGGCGCCGCGGGTTTCCTTTGACGGTATCGGCGGGCCGACGATGCAGAGAGAGGGGCTGATCAGCCGGTTCGACATGAACGAGCTTTCGGTGATGGGCATCGCCGAGATCCTGCCGAAATACCGCCGGTTGCGACAGCGGCTTGTCGAAACGGCGCGGGCGGTTCTCGACTCCCGCCCGGATGTCCTGATCACCATCGACAGCCCGGACTTCTGCCTGCGCGTGGCCCGTCGGGTGCGCCGCGCCGCGCCGGAAATCCGGATCGTGCATTACGTGGCGCCCTCGGTCTGGGCCTGGCGGCCGGGGCGGGCGGCGAAGATGGCCGGGTGCGTCGATCAGGTGCTGGCGCTGCTGCCCTTCGAGCCGCCGCTGATGGAGGCGGCCGGCATGCGCTGCGATTTCGTCGGCCATCCGGTGGTGGCCGAACCGCGGGCGAGCCCGGCGCAGGTGCACGCCTTCCGCGCCGGGCACGGATTGCAGGGCGCGTCGGTGCTGCTGCTCCTGCCGGGCTCCCGTCAAGGCGAGGTGAAGCGCCTGGCGCCCGTGTTCGGGCAGGTCCTGGAGCGCTTGATCCGCGCCCGCCCCGACCTGCGTCCGGTGGTTCCGGCAGCCCCGGGAGTGGCCGGGATCGTCGCCGAAGCGGTTCGCGCCTGGCCCGGAGATCCAATCGTGCTGGACCCGCGTGCGCTGCCTGCCGAACTGGCCGAGGCGCGCAAGCGGCAGGCCTTTGCGGCCGCCGATCTGGCGCTGGCGGCATCCGGCACGGTTTCGCTGGAGCTCTGCGCGGCACGCACGCCCATGGTCGTCGCCTATGACATGAGCTGGCCGAGCTGGAAGATCATGTCGGCCCTGGCCCGGGTGGACACGATCACCCTGGCCAATCTGATCACGGGAACCCGCACCATTCCCGAATTTCTCGGCCCGCGCTGCCGGGCCGGACCGATCGCCGGGGCGCTCGAGCGGCTGCTGTCGGACCGGACGGCGCGTGCCGAGCAGATCAAGGTCATGGAGCGCAGCATGCGCGCGCTTGGCCAGGGAGGGGCGGCGCCGGGACTGCGCGCGGCGCGCGCCGTGCTCGAAGGGCTTGCGCGGCGGCCGGCGAGGGGCTGACCGCGCCGACATTTCCGGGGTCGGCATTGGCAGGCTGCCCCGGGCGGCACGGGGCCGCAGATCGGCTCAGCCTTGCCGCGCGATCCAGCCGCCACCGAATACCCGGCTGCCTTCCGGTGCATGGAAAACGCAGGCCTGTCCGGGGCTTACGCCTTCTTCCGCAACTGCAAGCTCGACCTCGGCGCTTGTCGGCCCGGTGGGGCGGACCAGCGCCGGGTGCGGCGGGCGGGTGGAGCGCACCCGGACCGCCAGCTCCCATTGGAGACGGCTGTCGAAGGGCGCATCCCCCAGCCAGTTGATTTCCCGCACCGGAATGATCCGGGTGGCCAGCATCTCGCGCGGGCCGACGATCACCCGGCGCGCCTCCGGATCCAGCTTCACCACGTAAAGCGGCCTTTCCAGCCCGCCGATTCCGAGCCCCCGGCGCTGGCCTATGGTGTAGTGGATCACCCCGCGATGCGAGCCCAGCACCCGCCCGTCCACATCCACGATCTCGCCCGGCTCGGCGGCGCCCGGGCGCAGCTTCTCGATCACCGCCGCGTAGTTTCCCTCGGGAACGAAGCAGATGTCCTGGCTGTCGGGCTTGTCGGCCACCTCCAGCCCGTGGCGGAGCGCCAGGGCGCGGGTTTCGGCCTTGGACTTCAGGTGACCGAGCGGAAAGCGCAGGAAATCAAGCTGTTTTCGGGTCGTGTTGAACAGGAAGTAGCTCTGGTCCCGGGCCGGATCGGCGGCCATGTGCAACTCGGCCCCGTGCCGGCCGGGCAGGCGCCGGATGTAATGGCCGGTGGCCATGCAGTCGGCCTCCAGATCGCGGGCGGTTTCCATCAGGTCGCGGAACTTGACCCGCTCGTTGCAGCGGATACAGGGCACCGGCGTTGCGCCAGCCAGGTAGCTTTCGGCAAATTCCTCGATGACGCTTTCCCTGAATACGCTTTCGTAATCAAGCACATAATGGGGGAAGTTGAGCTTTTCCGCCACCCGGCGCGCATCGTGAATGTCGCGCCCTGCGCAGCAGGCGCCCCTTTTCGCCAGCGCTGCACCGTGATCGTAAAGTTGCAGCGTGATGCCGACCACGTCGTAGCCTTCGCGGACGAGTTCGGCGGCTACCACCGAGCTGTCCACCCCGCCCGACATGGCCACGACCACACGGGTTTCGGCCGGCGGTTTGGCAAAGCCCAGGCTGTTCGGCCTTCTGCTGTCGGCTGCGAGGGGCATGCGGCTTTCTCCGGAAGGTGCGCCGGAATATAGGCAAATGCTAACGACTCTCAAGGGCGGGTTTCACCGCTCGTTAAACAGGCCCCCGCAAGAATCCGGCATCCTGGTGGGAAACAGGGGTGAGCAGATGTTCTTGAAGAAGATAGGGGGTGTGCGGGCGGTGACGCTTGCGGACGGAACGGTGATGACCAGGGCGGATCTGCCGCCAGCCGATACCCGGCGCTGGGTCGCCTCCCGCAAGGCGGCGGTCGTCCGGGCGGTTGACGGCGGGTTGATCAGCCAGCGGGAAGCGCTCGAAAAATGGGGGTTGAGCCGCGAGGAACTTGCCGAGTGGAAACGCGCGCTCGACCGGCACGGGGTTGCGGCGCTGCGGGTGACGAAAGTCCAGCAGTATAGACAACCCTGAGTTGTGGCTGCTACACTCTCCTCGGCAGTAACTTGTAGTTAACCATTCTTGTCCAGAGTTGACGGCAAAGTCCTGTTCCAAGCGGAGATCCCGAGATGCGCATATTGCTGGTGGAAGATGACCCCACGACGTCAAAAAGCATCGAGCTGATGCTGACCCACGCGAATCTGAACGTCTATGCCACCGATCTGGGAGAGGAAGGGATCGACCTGGCCAAGCTGTATGACTATGACCTGATCCTGCTCGACCTCAACCTGCCGGACATGAACGGTCACGAGGTGCTGCGCCAGCTGAGGATGGCGCGGATCGACACGCCGATCCTGATCCTGTCCGGGGCGGATGACACCGAAAGCAAGATCAAGGGGTTCGGCTTCGGGGCCGACGACTACCTGACCAAGCCCTTCCACCGCGAGGAACTCGTGGCGCGGATCCATGCCATCATCCGGCGTTCGAAGGGGCATTCGCAATCGGTGATCAGGACCGGCGCGATCGAGGTGAACCTCGATGCCAAGACCGTCAGCGCCAACGGCAAGCCGGTCCATCTTACGGGCAAGGAATACCAGATGCTCGAGCTTCTGTCGCTGCGCAAGGGGACCACGCTGACCAAGGAAATGTTCCTCAACCACCTGTATGGCGGCATGGATGAGCCGGAGCTGAAGATCATCGACGTGTTCATCTGCAAGCTGCGCAAGAAGCTCGGGCAGGCCACCGGCGGCGAGAACTACATAGAAACGGTCTGGGGGCGCGGCTATGTCCTGCGTGACCCGCAGCCGACCGAGGCGGAGACGGACCGGCCGATGGCCATGGGTGCCTGAACGGGAACACCCGGGGAGGGCCACAGCCGGGCGCCGGGCAGGGGCGGTTGCCCGGCAGGGGGCGCCGGCCGGATCTGCCCCGGGCAGCCGGCCACCACCCCGGCCGTCGCGCGCGATCGGCGGTTCCGTTGTCTGCGGCCGTGCGATCTGCGGTTCCGTGATCCCGTGCATCGCCACATGCCTGCCGTCACATGCGCGTCATCCCGTGCAGCGTCGCATGCGCGGCCCATCATGGCGCATCGTCCGGGAACACCCCCAAAATCCTTCCCGGAAACATCCTTGTCGCCGTTTCCGACGGGCTCTGAGGGCAGTTTCCGTTCCATGCCGCGCGATCCGATGCAGGCCGGCGCTTCCTGCGGCCCCCTCTGGACCTGAGGGGGCCGGGCTCCTATCACTCCTGAAGGCGCAGCGGGAGGATCGCGGGAGGATCGGAGGCGGCGATGAACGGGAAGAGCGCAGGGAAAAAGACCGCGGAGCTGCCGGTGGCAGAGCTCTCTCCGAAGGAAGCGTCGCGCGAGCAGGCCCGTCTGGCGGCTCTGCTCCGCCGGGCCGATATCGCCTATCATCAGCAGGATGCGCCGTTCATTTCCGATGCCGAATACGATGCCGCCAGGCGGCGCCTGCGCGAGATAGAGGCCCGCTTTCCCGCGCTTGCCAGGCCCGACAGCCCGACCGGAACCGTCGGCGCCCCTCCCCGTGAGGGGTTTGCCAGGGTCGGCCATGCGGTGGCGATGCTGTCGCTGGACAATGCCTTCACCGATCAGGAAGTGCTCGAATTCGACGCCCGGCTGCGCCGCTTTCTCGGTCTGGGCGAGGCGGTATTGAGCTATACCTCGGAGCCGAAGATCGACGGGCTGTCACTGTCGGTCCGCTACGAGAACGGGCATCTGGTTCAGGCCGCCACCCGCGGCGACGGCCATACCGGCGAGGACGTGACCGCAAATGCCCGCACCATCGACGACCTGCCGGAACATCTGACCGGCGCGCCGGCGGTGCTCGAAGTCCGCGGCGAAGTCTACATGACGCATGCCGATTTCGCGGAGCTCAACGCGGCGCAGAGGGCCAGTGGCGACAGACCGTTTGCCAATCCGCGCAATGCCGCCGCCGGCTCGCTGCGCCAGCTGGATCCGGCGGTCAGCGCATCGCGGCCGCTGAAATTCTTCGCCTATGGCTGGGGGCAGTTGTCGGAACCCCTGGCCGACACCCAGATCGACGCGCTCGCCCGTCTGGCGGAGCTGGGCTTTGCCACCAACCCGCTGACCCGCCTGTGCCACGGCCCGGAGGAGCTTTTGCGCCATTACCGCGAGATCGAGGCAACCCGGGCCGATCTGGGTTATGACATCGACGGCGTGGTATGCAAGGTCAACGATCTTGCCCTGCAACGCCGGCTCGGATCCCGCTCGAACACCCCACGCTGGGCGATCGCCCACAAGTTCCCGGCCGAAACCGCCTGGACGCGACTGCTCAGGATCGACATCCAGGTCGGCCGCACCGGCGCGCTGTCGCCGGTGGCGCGCCTGAAACCGGTGACGGTGGGGGGTGTCGTTGTGTCGAACGCCACCCTGCACAACGAGGATTACATCAGGGGAATCGACGCCAGCGGCAACCCCATCCGCGGCGGCAGGGACATTCGCGAAGGCGACTGGGTAAAGGTCTATCGCGCCGGCGACGTGATCCCGAAAATCGCCGATGTCGATCTTGCGCGCCGCCCGCCGGATGCCCGCCCCTATGAATTCCCCGCCAGATGCCCCGAGTGCGGCTCCGACGCGATCCGCGAGCCGGGCGATGCGGTGCGCCGCTGCACCGGCGGCATGTACTGCCCGGCGCAGGCGATGGAGCGGCTCAGGCATTTCGTCAGCCGCAACGCCTTCGACATCGAGGGGCTGGGGGCGAAGCAGGTCGAGACCTTCTACCTTCTCGGCTGGATCCGCGAGCCGGCCGACATCTTCACCCTCGCCGAACGGGATGCCGGTGGAGAAAAGGCGATTGCCGGGCTGGAGGACGTGCTGAACCGCCTGCGGGGCGGTGCCGATCCGAACGAACAGAAAAAGGCGCTGGCCGAGGCCCTGGGGCTGGAGCATTTCGACCCGGAGCGCGCGCGGGAGCGGTTCGAGGAACGCAGCCGAACCCCGCTTGCGCGCCAGCACGGCTGGGGCGTGCGTTCTGCGCGAAACCTTTTCCATGCGATCGAGGAGCGCCGCCGCATCGCGCTCGAACGGCTGATCTTCGCGCTCGGCATCCGGCATGTGGGCGAGGCGGCGGCGAAGCTCCTGGCCCGCCATTATCGCAGCTGGGACGGTTTCGCGCGCGCGATGAGCGCGGCCCGGGTCGGCGAGGGCCCCGAATGGGAGGAACTTCTGAACATCGACGGTGTGGGCGAGGTGATGGCGCGGGCGCTGGTCATCGTCTTCCATCAGGAAGGCGAGCGCGCGCTGATCGAGCGGCTGGTGGCGCAGCTGCGGGAAATCGAGCCGGCACGGGAAGCGGCGGCCCCGGACAGCCCGATTGCCGGGAAGACCGTCGTGTTCACCGGCACCCTGGAAAGGATGACGCGCTCCGAGGCCAAGGCGCAGGCCGAGCGGCTGGGGGCCAGGGTTGCCGGATCGGTATCGAAGAAGACCGACCTGGTGGTGGCCGGTCCGGGGGCGGGGTCGAAGGCGAAGAGGGCGGCCGAGCTTGGTGTCGAGATCATCGACGAAGATACCTGGCTGGAGCTGATCGGGGACGCATGAGCACCCGCCCGCCGATCCTGTTCCCGCTGTTCTCCGAACTGGAGGCGCTGGAGGGCGTGGGGCGGAAAACCGCCCGCATTCTGGGCCGGATGGGAATCGGGAACCCGCGCGACCTGCTGTTCACCCTGCCGCATTCGGTGATCGACCGGCGCCGGCGCGACACGGTGCTCGGGGCCGACCCGCATGAGGTGGTGACGGTCGAGGTCCGGGTGGTGCGCCATCTGCCGTCCGGGCGCAGGGGGCGGCCATACCGGGTTCTTGTGGAGGATGCGGGCACCTCCTTTCAGCTGGTGTTCTTCCACCCGCGCGAGGCCTGGCTGAAGGCACAGCTTCCGGAGGGGCAGCGCCGCCTGGTGTCGGGCAGGCTGGAAATCTTCGACGGCGTGGCGCAGATCGTCCACCCGAATCACATGGTCCCCCCCGGCAGGGCCGGCGAGATCCCCGAATTCGAGCCGGTCTATCCGCGCACCGCCGGCCTGGGCGCGAAAACCATGATGAAGGCCGCCCATGCGGCGCTGGAGCGCGTTCCCGAGCTCGGGGAATGGATCGACGCCGGGCTGCTGAAGCGCGAGGGCTGGCCGGGTTTCGCCGAGGCCCTGCACGGGGCGCATCATCCGCGTTCGCGGGCCGATCTTGCTCCCGCATCGCCGGCGCGCCAGCGGCTGGCCTATGACGAGTTCTTCGCCCATCAGCTGACGCTTGCGCTGGCCCGGCTGCACATTCGCCGCGCCAGGGGCCGCCCCAGCAAGGGCAGCGGGCGGCTGCAGGCCAGGGTGCTGGCTGCGCTGCCCTACAGCCCGACCGGCGCCCAGCGCCGCGCCATTTCGGAGATTGCGGCCGACATGGCCTCCCGTACACGGATGAACCGGCTGCTGCAGGGCGATGTGGGTTCGGGCAAGACGCTGGTCGCCTTCATGGCGTTGCTGATCGCCGTGGAGGCGGGCGGGCAGGGGGTATTGATGGCTCCCACCGGCATTCTGGCGCAACAGCACCTGGAAAGCCTGAAGCCGCTGGCCGAAAGCGCCGGCGTGCGGCTCGAAATCCTGACCGGGCGCGACAAGGGGGCGGAACGGGAGGCCCGGCTCGCCGCGCTGAAGGAGGGCGCCATCCGGATCCTTGTCGGCACCCATGCGGTATTCCAGAAGGGGGTGGAATTCCATGACCTGCGGCTCGCGGTGATCGACGAGCAGCACCGTTTCGGCGTGTCGCAGCGCATGGAGCTTGGAGCCAAGGGGCGGGCCGCCGATGTGCTGGTGATGACCGCCACCCCGATCCCGCGCTCGCTGGCGCTGGCGCAATATGGCGACATGGATGTGTCGGTCCTGGACGAAAAGCCGCCCGGCCGAAAGCCGGTCCGGACGGCGCTTGTCAGTTCCGGCCGCATGCAGGAGGTGATCGACCATCTGCAACGGGCCATCGGCAAGGGGCGGCAGGCCTATTGGGTCTGTCCGCTGGTCGAGGAAAGCGAACTGTCGGATCTGACCGCAGCCCGGGAACGGTTCGATCACCTGCGCGCGGTGCTGGGCGAGGGGCGCGTCGGGCTGGTGCACGGTCAGATGCCGCCCGAGGAACGCGACGCGGCGATGGCACGCTTTGTCGCCGGTGAAACTGCGGTGCTGGTGGCAACCACGGTGATCGAAGTGGGGGTGGACGTCCCGAACGCGACGATCATGGTCATCGAACGGGCCGAGCATTTCGGCCTGTCGCAACTCCACCAGCTGCGCGGGCGGGTCGGGCGGGGAGAGGCGGCCTCGACCTGCCTGCTGCTGTATCGGCCGCCTCTGGGGGAGAGCGCGCGCCGGCGGCTGGAGATCATGCGCGAAACCGAGGACGGGTTCCGCATCGCCGAGGAAGACCTGGCGATGCGCGGTGCCGGCGACGTGATCGGAACGGTGCAGTCAGGTCTGCCGAGGTTCCGGGTCGGCGCTCTCGAAAGTCAGACCGCCCTTATGGAGATGGCGCAGGCGGATGCCCGCAGGCTGCTGCACGACGATCCCGGGCTGGAAACGCCGCGCGGCGAGGCCGCGCGCAGGCTGCTCTGGCTGATGGGGCAGGATCAGGCGATCCGGCTGATCTCGGTGGGTTGAGCCGGGGCCCTGCGTTTGCGCGCGTGGCCGTCAGCCGCCGCCCGGCGCCGCGGCGCGGGAGAGCCTGCCGGCGCGGTCCGCGGCGCGGGCGATTTCGTGGATCGTCGTTTCGATCTGCAGGGCCTCGGTGATTCCCACCGCGCGGCTCGCACGCCCCGCGATCATGTCGAGAAAGCCCGCCGCCTCGATCGTCTTCTGCTCCTGAAAGCCCAGCGTATGGCCGGGGGCGGGGTTGAAGCGGGCGTAATGGGGGTGCTGCGGGCCGGCCAGGATGGTGCGGAACCCCTGGGTTGCCGACGGTCCCTCGGCGACATAGAGGCGCAGCTCGTTCATCCGCTCCTGATCGAAGCAGATCATGCCGCTTTCGCCGTGCAGTTCGAAGGCGAGCCGGTTCTTCCGGCCCCAGGCCACCCGGGAGGAGGAAATCACCCCCTGGGCGCCGTTTGCGAACCGCAGCAGCGCGCTGGCGATATCCTCGTTTTCCACCGGTCCGCGCCCGCCCCCCTCCGGGCGCGGGCGGCTGCGGTGGACCGTCTGGATGTCGGCCGCGACAACCTCGGCCGGCCCCATCAGTCGCTGCGCCATGCTGATCAGGTGGCAGGTCAGGTCTCCCAGAACGCCCAGCCCGGCGGCGCTCTTCAGGCAGCGCCAGCTCCAGGGAGAGTCCGGGTCGGCCTGGTAGTCTTCGTCAACGAACCCCCGGAAATGGATCGGCCGCCCGATCCGGCCGGCGCCGAGCAGTTCGAGCGCGTGCAGGAAGGTCGGGTTCTGGGTATAGTTGTAGCCGACCACCGCCGCCACCCCGGCCCTTTCCACCGCCGCGGCCATGTCGCGGGCATCCTCCAGCGTCAGCGCCATCGGCTTTTCGCACCAGACATGCTTGCCGGCGCGGGCCGCGGCGATCACCATATCGCGGTGCATCCCGTTCGGCGTGGTGACCGAAACCGCATCCACCCGCGGATCGGCGATCGCCGCGCGCCAGTCGTCGGTGGCCCGGGCGAAGCCGAAGCGGCGGGCCTGCTCTTCGGCCCGTTCCGCGGGCCTGTCGCACAGGATCTCGAGGCGCGGGCGGGGCCCCTCCCCGAAGAGCGCATCCACCGTGCGCCAGGCCAGGGCATGGGCCTTGCCCATGAAACCGCTTCCGATCAGGGCGACGCCAAGTTCCTTCATCGTCATGGCCCCTCGTCATGGCCTCTCGCCATGTTCCCTGTCAGCCCGCGTCACGCCGGAAGATCCAGTCGTGATCCGGGTGGTTCCGGAACCGCCAGCTGCGCCGCGGCCCGGCCATCACGTTCAGGTAATACATCTCGTAGCCATAGGGCACGCCGCAGGGGTGATGGCCGCGCGGTACCAGCACCACGTCGCCGTCGCTGACGGCCATGCATTCGTCAAGACTGCCGTCCTCGGTGAAAACCCGCTGGAATCCGAAACCCTGTGCCGGGTTGATCCGGTGGTAATAGATCTCTTCCAGATAGGTCATGCGCGGAAAATCGTCCTCGTCATGGCGGTGCGCTGGCCAGGACGACCAGTTGCCGTCGGGGGTGAACACCTCGGTTACCAGCAGGCTGCCGGCCACGTCGCGATCCTCCATGGCGATGTTGTGGATATGGCGGGTGTTCGCCCCCTTGCCCCGGGACACGAGTTCGATCCCCTCGGGGCCGATCACTGCCGCCGCGTGGCTGCCGCTGCCCGGCGCCGAACAGACCGCCAGCAGGCAATCGGTGACCGCCTCGGCTGCCCACTGCGAACCGTCGGGCACATAGGCGCAGGCCGGCGGCAGACGTTCGAACACGCTCATGCGCGCGCCCATCTCGCCGAAATCCTGCCCCGCTGCCGTGATCCGCGCCCGCCCCTCGACCAGCACCAGGATCACCTCGCGCCCGCCGGTGACTTCCGCCGCCCGCTCGCCCGAGGCCAGCTTGTAAAGCCCGAAGCCCACATACCCCCAACCCGCGCTTTCCGGCGTAATGTCATGCAGCTTGCCCCGGTCCGCCACCGGCTTTCTCAACAATTCCATGACGCCCACCTCTTCATCTTGCGCAAAATACTCCGGGGGTGCGGGGGCAGCGCCCCCGCGTCATCGATCCAGGCCCGCAGCGCGCGCCATCGCCTTCAGAGCCTTCAGCCCCATCGACTGATATTCGAAGGGGTTGCACACCGCCGGGTCCTGTTCCGCCTCGATCACCAGCCAGCCCTCGTAGCCCGCCGCCGCCGCGGCGCCCAGAACCGGCTCGAACTCCACCGCGCCTTCCCTGTCGCCCGGCACCGTGAACACCCCGGCCCGCACCGCCTGCAGGAACGACAGGCCGGCTTCGCGCGCCATGCCCATCACCATGGGGCGCACGTTCTTGGCGTGGATATGGGCCACCCGCGAAACATGGCGCGCCATCACCTCGACCGGCACGCCGCCACCGAAGAAACAATGCCCGGTGTCGAAGAGCAGCTTCGTCGCCGGCCCGGTGACGGCCATGAACCGGTCGATCTCGTCGGGGCTTTCCACCACCGTGCCCATGTGGTGGTGATAGGCCAGCGTGATCCCCTGCTGCGCGCAGTGCTCGGCCAGCGCTTCCACATCCGCTCCGAAACGCGCCCAGTCGCCATCCGCCAGCACCGGCTTGTCGCTGATGCTCACATCGGCGCGCCCGTGGATCGCGTTCGAGGTCTCGCAGACGATCACCACCTTGCAGCCCATTGCCCTGAGCAGCTCCAGATGCGGCTGGATCGCCCTTTTCTCGTCCTCGACCGAGCGGCGCAGCAATTCCAGCGAATGCCAGCCCGAGACGAAGCGCAGACCGCGCGGCTCCAGCACCGCCCGGAGCGCCTCGGGCTCGGTGGGGAACTTGTGCCCCTTCTCGATCCCGTCAAAGCCGATCTTCGCCGCCTCGTCCAGGCATCGCTCAAGGCTGATGTCGGCGCCCAGGCTGCGGTCGTCGTCGTTCGACCAGGCGATCGGGTTGGTTCCGTAAAGGATCATGCGTCGTTTCTTTCCTGTCTTGCTGCCTCGTAGGCGGCGCGTGCCTTGCGCACCTCCTCGCGTTCCGACACCTCGGGCACCGCCACGTCCCACCAATACCCCCCGGCCTCGGTGCTGGGGTAGGGGTCGGTTTCCACCACGATCACCTCGACCCCGCGCCCCTTGCGCGCCGCCAGCGCCGCCTCCAGCCCGGCCACATCGCGCACCTTCACCGCACGCGCGCCCATGCTTTCGGCGTGCTTCACGAAATCGATCGCGCCGGGCACCTCGTGCACGGTGTGATCCAGCAGGTTGTTGAACTCGGCCCCGCCGGTGGCCATCTGCAGCCGGTTGATGCAGCCGAAACCGCGGTTGTCGGTGACGATCAGCGTGAAATCCACCCCCATCATCACCGCGGTGGCCAGTTCCGAATTGGCCATCATGTAGGTGCCGTCGCCGGTGAAACAGATCACCTCGCGCTCGGGCTCGGCCATCTTGACGCCGATCGCGCCCGGGATCTCGTAGCCCATGCAGGAATAGCCGTATTCCATGTGGTAGCTGCCGGGGCGGGGGGCCTTCCACAGCTTGTGCAATTCGCCCGGCATGGTGCCGGCGGCGCAGAGCACCACCGTGTCGGGGGTGGCGGCGCGCTGCACGGCGCCGATCACCTGCATGTCGGTAGGCAGCGCGTTGCTGTCCGCATCCGGCGCGGCGGTGACCTTGTCGGCCGCGGCGAACCAGTCGGCCTTGAGCGCCGGGTCGGGGTCGCCCCAGCGCTTGCCCGCAAGCCCGGAAGAAAGCGCCTCCAGCCCGCGGGCCGCATCGCACACCAGCATGTCGGCCCCGTGCTTGGCGGCATCGAAAGACTGGACGTTCAGTGACAGGATGCGCCGGTCCGGGTTCCTGAACAGCGCCCATGAGCCGGTGGTGAAATCCTGAAACCGGGTGCCGACGCCGAACACCAGATCGGCGCGTTCGGCCAGCGCGTTGGCCGCCGCCGTGCCGGTGACCCCGACAGCGCCGAAATTCAGCGGATGGTCCCAGGGCAGCGCCGACTTGCCGGCCTGGGTCTCGACCACCGGGATGCGGTGCGCCTCGGCAAATGCGCGCAAGGTTTCGGTGGCGCGCGCGTAATGCACCCCGCCCCCGGCCACGATCAGCGGGTTTTCCGCCGCCTTCAGCATCGCCAGCGCGCGCGCCAGCTCGCCCGGATCCGGCTCGGGGCGGCGGATATGCCATGTGCGCGGCTCGAACAGCACCGCCGGGTAGTCATGCGCCTCGGCCTGCACGTCCTGGCACATGGCCAGCGTGACCGGCCCGCAGTCGGCCGGGTCGGTCATGGTGCGAAAGGCGCGCGGCAGCGCCGTGATCAGCTGCTCGGGCCGGGTGATCCGGTCGAAATAACGTGAAACCGGGCGCAGCGTATCGTTGGCCGAAACCGTGCCGTCGGAAAAATCCTCGATCTGCTGCAGCACCGGGTCGGGGGCGCGGCTGGCGAACACGTCGCCCGGCAGCAGCAGCAGCGGCAGCCGGTTCACATGCGCAAGTGCCGCCGCCGTCACCAGGTTGGTGGCGCCCGGCCCGATGGATGTCGTCACCGCCATCGCGCGGCGGCGGCGCAACTGCTTCGCATAGGCGGAGGCAGCGTGCGCCATGGTCTGCTCGTTATGGCCGCGCCAGGTGGGCAGGCTGGCGCGCGCGGCGTAGAGCGCTTCGCCCAGCCCGGCCACATTGCCGTGGCCGAAGATCGCCCAGACGCCGGCGATGAAGCGTTCGCCCTCCTCGTTGAACTGGTTTTCCAGGTAGCGCACCACCGCCTGCGCGGCGGTCAATTTCACGGTTTTCATGCAGCGTGTTCCTTGCGGGCCTCGTCCCAGAGCCGGCACAGATCGGCAAAGCGCGTGGCCATGTCGGCCTGCGCTTCGGCGTCAGTCATATCACCTTTCAGCCAGGCGCGCGCGGCATCGGCGAAGATCGTGCGCCCCACCGCGAAGCCCTTGACCAGCTCGTGGCGCGCGGCGGCGGCGAAGCTGGCGGCCAGCGCTTCGCGCGGCGCGTCCAGCCCCAGCACCACGACGCCGCGGCAGTAGCGATCCTGCGCGCGGACCGAGTCGCAGGTCTGCGCCCAGGCGGCGTGCGAGGTCATCGGCTCCAGTTTCCACCAGTCGGGCCAGACGCCGATTTCGTAGAACCGCTCGATGATGCGGGCGGCGGTGCCGTCATCCACCGGCGCGACCCTGGACGGGATCACCTCGAGCAGAAATTCCAGCCGGTTGCGCCGGGCGGCGGCGAACAGGCGCTTGACGGCGGCTTCCTGCTCGGCGCGCATTTCGGGGGTATCGTCCGGGTGATAGACACACAGCACCTTGACCACGTGGTCGCGCGGCCATTCCACCAGCCCGCCCAGGTCGGGGCCCAGTTCGGGCTCCAGCGTCAGCGGGCGCGAGCCGGGCCATTCGGCAGGCCGGCCGATCCACAGCCCGCGCCCGGCGGCGGCATGCAACGCCTCCGCCCCCAGCCGCCCGTCGCACAGGATGCCATAGCCGCGCCCGCCGTCGGCCACCTGCAGCGCCGCCTTCAGGCAGATCTGCTTGAAGGCGCCGATCCGCGCGGGCGTGGCACCCTCCATTTCCTCGAACTGCATCCGGTGGTCGAAGGCGAAGACCCGCATCACCGGCCAGTTGCCCCGCCGGTTGGTGGACCAGTGGATCTGTTCGAGCGCCGCATCCTTGCGCAGCGCCGGGGTGACGATGCCGCGCTTGAGGAAGAACTGCAGCTCCTCCCAGCTGGGATAGGCCGGGGTGCAGCCGTGGCGGCTGACCGCCAGCGCGCCGCAGGCATTGGCCCAGGTCAGCGCGGTTTCCCACTCCTCGCCGGTCAGCCAGCCGCGCAGCAGGCCGGACATGAAGCCGTCGCCCGCGCCCAGCACGTTGAACACCTCGATCGCGAATCCGGGGCCCGAGATGCCGTCATCCAGCCGTTCGGGAATGGCGCCGTCGAAGGCCACCGCGCCCATGGGGCCGCGCTTGCACACCAGCGTGGCGCCGGTGAGCGAGCGCACCGCGCGCAGGGCGGCAAGCGTGTCGGTGCTGCCGCCGGCGATGTGGAACTCTTCCTCGGTGCCCACGATCAGATCGAACAGGCCCAGCGCCTCTTGCAGCCGCGCGGTCACCGCCGGGCTGTCGATGAAGCGCTCCTCTCCCGCGCCGTGCCCGGCCAGCCCCCAGAGGTTCGGACGATAGTCGATGTCCAGCGCGCATTTCGCCCCGGCCTTGCGCGCCAGGTGCAGCGCTTTCAGCACCGCGGCCTCGGTGCGCGGATGGCTCAGATGGGTGCCGGTGGCCACGAGGCAGCGCGCCCGGGCGATGAAATCCGGGTCGATGTCATCCTCGCACAGCGCCATGTCGGCGCAGTTTTCGCGGTAGAAGATCAACGGAAAGCGTTCGCGGTCGCGGATGCCCAAGAGCACCAGCGCGGTGAGGCGCGCGGGGTCGGTCACCACCCCGCGCAGGTCCACGCCCTCGGCCGCCAGTTCCTCGCGGATGAACCGGCCCATGTGTTCGTCGCCCACGCGCGTGATCAGCGCCGATTTCAGACCCAGCCGGGCGCAGCCGGCGGCGATGTTGGCGGGCGAGCCGCCGACATACTTGTCGAAGGAGCGCATGTCCTCCAGCCGCCCGCCCACCTGCGCGCCGTAAAGATCGACCGAAGCCCGGCCGATGGTGATGACGTCCAGCGTCATACGGTCCCCCCGAGCGAGCCTTCCAGCGTGGCCAGCTCCTGGCCGCCGGCCATCATGTCCTGAAGTTCCTCGGGGGTGATCTCGCCGCGCACGGCGGTGCCCAGCGTCCTGCCCCGGTTCAGCACGGTGAAGCGATCCCCCACCGCCAGCGCGTGGCGCACGTTATGGGTGATGAAGACCACCGCGATGCCCTGTTTGCGCACCTTGTCGATGGTCGCCAGCACGTTCGAGGTCTGACGCACCCCGAGCGCGGAGGTCGGTTCGTCCAGGATCAGCACCTTGGCGCCGAAATAGACCGCGCGCGCGATCGCCACCGTCTGGCGCTCGCCCCCCGAAAGCGTGCCGACCGCCTGGGAAGGTTCGCGCAGGTTGATGCCCATCCTGGCCATTTCCTTCATGGTCACCGCATTGGCCTTTTCGAAGTCGAAGAAGCGGAAAGGACCAACCTTTTTCAGCGGCTCGTTGCCCATCCAGAAGTTGCGCGTCACGCTCATCAGCGGGATCATCGCCAGATCCTGATAGACGGTGGCGATGCCGGCGGCCATCGCGTCGCGCGGGCTTTCGAAGTTCATCTCCCGGCCTTCGAACAGGATGGTGCCGCTGGTCGGCTTGTGCACGCCCGCCATGGTCTTGATGAAGGTGGACTTGCCGGCGCCGTTGTCGCCCAGCAGGCAGTGCACCTCGCCGGGGCAGACGTCGAAGCTCACGCCACCCAGCGCGATCACCGCACCGAAGTGCTTCTCGATGTTCTTCATCTCGATGATCGGTTCGGTCATCTCAGCGCTCCCCGGTGATGATGCGGCGGATGTAGGTGTTCAGGATCACCGCGAGAATCAGGATGGTGCCCAGGAACACCCGGAACAGCGAACTCTCGGCGCCGGAGAAGAACAGCCCCTGCTGCACGACCCCGAAGATCAGCGCGCCGAGCGCCGCCCCCACGACCGAGCCGTAGCCGCCGGTCAGGAGCGCGCCGCCGATGACCACCGAGATGATCGCCTCGAATTCCTTCAGAAGCCCGCGGTCGGCGGCGGCCGAGCCGAACTCCATCACCTGTGCGGTCGCGAACACGCAGGCGCAGAAGGCGGTGAACATGAACATCAGGATCTTGACCCTGTTCACCGGAACCCCGACGTAGCGCGCCGCCTGCGCATCCCCGCCAGCGGCGAATATCCAGTTGCCGAACCGGGTCTTCGTCAGCAGCACCTGGCCGAAGACGATCAGCCCCAGCGCCCAGACCACCAGCATCGGCACTCCTTCGACCACCGGCTGGCCGGCGCGGGCGCCGCGGCTGAAGGTCTCGATCCAGCCCTGGTCGCCCATCCACTGGAAGAACCCGGTAAGAATCTTGCCGCCGAACAGCGCCGCCAGCCAGTCGCCCTCGGCGGCCTTCCGGACGCCGCCGATCACGGTTTTCTGGGTGGTCAGGATCGACAGCCAGATGGTGAGCCCGCGCAGGATGTAGAGAAAGGCCAGCGTGACGATGAAGCTGGGCAGTCCGGTCTTGATCACCAGGAAGCCGTTGACTGCCCCCAGCGAGATGCATACCGTGAAGGCAACCAGGATCGCCAGCCATACCGGCCAGCCCCACTGCACCGAGAGGATCGCGATCACGATACCGGCAAAGCCGATCATCGAACCTACCGAAAGGTCGAATTCCCCGGCGATCATCAGCAGGCAGGCGCCCACCGCGATGATGGCGAACTGGGCGGATACCACCGTCCAGTTCTGGATCCCCTGCGGCGCGAACATGCCGCTGTCGCCGGCCACCATGAGAAAGAACACGAAGACCAGTATCGCCCCGGAAATGGCCCCGAGCTCGGGGCGGATCATCGCGCGCCGAAGCCGCGAGACCTCCTTGAGCCGTTCGTCGGCAGAAGCAGCCATCCTTTCATCCCCCTGTCACATGCGACCCTGCGCGCCTTCCTGCCGGTCTTCTGCCGGTCTTCTGCCGGTCTTCTGACGCTTTCCGGCCGGAGGCTCCGTTCCGCCCGTCTGCTCCGCCCGTCTGCGCGCATGGTCTCGCGCGTGGCTTGTTTCGCGCGTGGTTTTCCGTGCCCCTGCCGGGAGGCGGCGCCCGCGGCCCCCCCCCGGGCGGGGAATCCGTTCAGCGGTAGACGCCCGCGTATTTCTCGACCAGCGAAATGTTGTCCCTGGTCACGAAGCCGGGGCCGGAGTTCATGTGCCCCGAGGGAAGCACGCCGTAGCGCGCGTAGTTGGCGAGTATCACCACCGGCATGTATCCCTGCAGGAAGGGCTGCTGGTCGATGCCGAAATTGATGACCCCGGCCTTGATCGCCTCGGCGATCTCGCCCGACAGGTCGAAGGTGCCGAAGTAGATCTCGCCCGAAAGCCCCGCTTCTTCCAGCGCCGCCAGGGTCGGATGCGCCGAGGTCGGCCCCAGCGTCAGGATCGCATCGGTATCCGGGTTGGCCGAAAGGAAGGCGAGCACCTTGTTCTTGATCTCGGCCGGATCCTGGCCGCTGTCGATCATGCTGCTCTTGACATCGGCGCCGATGGCATCGGCAAAGCCCTGGCAGCGATCGACCGAGGCAGGGTTGGTGATGTAGTGGTTGACACAGAGGAAGGATGTCACGCCGGCTTCCTTCTTGGCCCGCTTTCCGGCCTCGAAACCGGCAGTGTATTCCGGCTGGCCCACATGCATCAGCGCGCCCAGCGCCTCTGATTGTTCCTGCGTGCCCGAATTGATGGTGATCACCGGGATGCCCTGGTCCACGGCCGCGGTGATCGGCCCCTGCAGCACGTCGAAATCGGCGATCGTCACGATGATCCCGTCCGGCCCGGAAGCCGCCGCCTGTTCGACGATCCGGGCCATGTCGGCCAGATCTCCGGTGGGCGGGTTGCGGTATTCGACGCTCACGCCCATCTGCTCGCCGGCGATCCCGATCGCGTTCTTGATCGTGTTCCACCAGCTGTCGCTGTCGGGCGCGTGGCTGATGAGCACGAAACGCTCGCCTTCGGCCTGGACGGGTGCCGCCGAGGCCCCGAACAGCACGGTTGCCGCAAGCGCGGCGGAAAGTATCTTTTTCATCTGCAGTCTCCCTAGTTTGACGACCGGCACCGTTGACAGCCGGTTCCGGGGCGCTTCGCTCTGCCCCTCCCTCCGGCACACGGGGCGAGGCGGCCCGGCCGTTGCCGGGATTCGGCCCGCGATTCAGACCCCGTCTAGAATAAATATTCCATTTGGTATTTTTGCAATACTTTTCTTTCGCCGCTTTTCTTTCCCCGGCCGCCATGCCCCGGCCGCGTGCGTGCCACCCGGCGCTCCCGCCACCCTCCTGCGCCCGCCGGCGGCGTCTTCGGCGGGCGGTGTCAGGGCAGCGCCTCGGCGCGGCCCGTTTCGAGCGCGCAGGCTGCGGCTTCGGCAATGGCCAGCGCGTTCACCCCGTCGGCGAGGCTCACCGGCACCGGCGTGTCCTGCAGGACGGAATCAACGAACCGCTCCCAGGCGATGGCGTAGGAGCGGTGGTAGCGTTCGAGGAAGAAATGCTCCGGCCGTGCCCCCACGACCCCCTGCGTGCCGGCCTTCCGGAGCATGTTCTCCGGCACGTTCTCCACCGCCAGCAGCCCGCCTTCGCCCAGAAGCTCCAGGCGCTGATCGTAGCCGTAGGACGCGCGTCGGCTGTTGCGGATGGTGGCGATGCGCCCGTCGGCAAGGCGCAGGGTGATCACCGCGGTATCGATGTCGCCTTCCGCGCCGATGGCGGGATCCACCAGGCAGGAGCCGGTGGCGCTCACGCTTTCGGGCAAGGCGCCGAAGATCCAGCAGGCGATGTCGAAATCATGGATCGACATGTCGCGAAACAGCCCGCCGCTGCTGCGGACATATGCCGGCGGGGGCGGCGCCGGGTCGAAGGAGACGATGGAAAGAAGCGTGCCTCGGCCGATCTCGCCGGCATCGAAGGCAGCCTTCAGTGCCGCGAAATGGGGATCGAAGCGACGGTTGAAGCCGATCATCACCGGCTGTGCGCCTTCCGTCTCCGCCACTGCCCGCAGGCAGGCCCGCGCGCGCGTCAGCGCCAGATCGACCGGCTTTTCGCAGAAGACGGCCTTGCCCGCCCGCACCCCGGCCTCGATCAGCTCTGCGTGGGTGTCGGTGGGGGAGGCGATCAGGATCGCGCCGATCGCCTCGTCGTCGAGGATTTCCGCCGGCGTGCGCACTGCCGCCCCGCAGGCGCCGGCAAGCCGTTCGGCGGCTTCGGGCAGCGGGTCGGCCACCGCGGCGAGCCGGCAGCGCGGCTCGGCCGCGATGTTGTGCGCATGCAGCCGGCCGATCCTGCCGGCGCCGATGAGTCCCACCTGCAGCGTCATCCTCTCCCTTTCCATGCTCGCGTTCCGCTTCGGGGGGGTAGTAGAATGAATGTTCCGCAATGAAAAGCCGCCGTGCGCCGGCGGCCGGCCTTTCCCCGCCGCCCGTGGCCGGGGTTTCGCGCCCACCCGCCCTCTGGCGCGGGCGCGGCTCAGCCGCCCTGCGCCTGCGCGCTGGGGTTGCCGCGCGCGGCGCCGACGGCGACCCCCAGCGCCGTTGCCAGCGACAGGGTGGCCGAAAGCGTGCGGAAGGCGCCGACATCGGTCTCCGAGACCACCAGCGTTGCCGCGCTGCAGGCGTGCAGGGGGCTGTTGAGCGCATCTGTGATCGCGATCACGCTGGCGCCCCGTTGCCTGCTGTCGCGGGCCAGCTCCAGGGTTTCGGCCGAATAGGGGGCAAAGGAGATGGCCAGCAGCACGTCTCCCTGCCGCACCGTGTGGCGGTGGTCGATGTTGCCGACGCGATCATGCAGAAGCGCCGGGATGTTCATCTTCTCGAAGATGTAGGTCAGGTAGGTGGCCACGGGAAAGGCCCTGCTCAGCCCCATCACATGCACCAGCGGTGCGGCGGCCAGGATCGCGACCGCGCGTTCCAGGATTTCCTGGTCCAGCCCGGTGGCAAGCCGTTCCAGCGAGCCGCGCCCAGCCTCCACGAATTCGGCGACCAGCGCCGCGGGCGTGTCGCCACCGCTCTTGCGCAGATTCTCCAGCCGGGTGGCGTAATCGGGCCAGTGGCGGGCCTGTTCGCTCCGGAACAGGCGCTGCATCTCGGAGTAGCCGCTGAAGCCCATCAGCTGGCAGAACCGCATGAAGGCCGAGGGCTGCACCCCCGCCGCCGCCGCCATTTCGGCGACGGTCGAAATCGCGATCCGGTCGCTGTGGCGCGCGACGTAATCGGCGCACTGGCGCAGCCGACGGGGCAGGCTTTCGGAAATCTCGAGCAGGCGTTCGCGGAATTCGGCCAGGCTTTCGGGGCGGCTGGAAGCTGTCATTTCGATCCTTCGGTTCGTTCTGCCGGTTTCGGGCCCGTTTCTGCCGTCCTGTTCCTGCTGCTTCCGCGTTCGCTTCCGTTTCCGCGTTCGCTTCCGTTTCCGCGTTCGCTTCCGTTTCCGCGCTTGCCGCGGCGCGGCGGAACCTTCCGGCCGCTCCCTTTCGCGCGGAATATATGTTCTGCCGGCGCGGATTTGCAATCCGTCCCGCCGCCGGCCCTTCCCCGTGGCGGGGCGGCTTTGCGCCGGGAGGCGAATTGTTTCGGTTCCTGATCCTGACTGTTGCGATCTTTCCGCAGCTTTCGTGCAGGTTGCCGAAGTTTTTCATGATATAGGGCGTGGCAGCCCATTGCTTGTGCGGGCTGGCGGGGAGGAGCATGATCGGAAAAGGCGCGGGACGGGGACTGGCGCTGGCGCTTGCGGCGTGGGCGCTTCTGGGCGCAGGCATGTTCGTCTTTCTCGCCCAGGGGGTTCCGGCCCGGATCCACGCCCTGGCGGAGCAGGGGCTCGCGCCCAATCCCTACTGGCAGCCGCAGCACGCCCTGCTGCTCTACCTCGGGGCGCCGCTGGGCGGGCTCGCTGCGGCGCTGCTGCTGCTCGGGCCCGGGCTCGGCCTTGCCCTGGCCATTGACGGCGGCCGCTGCGGGCTGGCCGGGCTCGTCTTCCGGGGCTATGCATTCAGCGTGGCCGGCCTCGGGGGCGGGCTGGTTCTGCTCGAGCGCCTGCTGCCCGCGCCGCTGGACGGGCGCGCCTTCCTGTTCCTGCTGCTCGTTCTGGGCGCGACCGGGATCCTGGCCGCCACCCGCGCCCGCCGAAACGGGCCGCCGCTGCGGGAGCTGCTGCAGGCGCATGTTCCTGACATCCTGCTGGCGCTGGCGCTGCCGGTGCTTCTTCTCGCCCTCCTGGCCCCCAAGTTCCACTGGGAGGATCTGAACGGCGACGGGGCGCATCTTTTCCTGGTCGCCCGGAACCTGATCGAAACCGGCCGGCCGACCTGGCCGGGCCCGGAAGGCGCCCCGGCGCTCTATGCGCCGGAAATCATGCTCGAGGTCCTGAACGCGAGCCTGTTCATGCGGCTTCTGGGGGAAAACCTGCTGGCGATTCGCCTGCCGATGGTCATGGGCACGGGGCTTCTGGCCCTGGCGGTGATGGCGCATCTGCGCCGTGGCACGTCTCTGGGGGGCGCCGCTCCCGCGCTCGCGGTGGGGGGCGTTCTGCTGCTGTTCGCATATGTCCTGGCCTTCCAGGCCAGCTACAACCCCTATTTCGCCGACATCGCCCTGCCGGCGGCGCGCGAGCCTTTCGTCAGCTTCCTGTTCCTGGGAATGGTCTGGTTCTTCCTGCGCCGGGACGCCCCCTGGACGGCGCTGATGGCGGGCTTGCTCGCCTTCACCGTGCCCAGCGCGCCGCTGCTGGTCGGGTTCTGGCTGGCGGCGAGCTTCCTCGTCCTGAAACCGCGCCCGGCCGCCGGCCTGTTCCGGGCCGCGCTGCTGGGGCTTGCCCTCGCCCTCGTGCTGGCCAAGCTGCTGCCCCCCGTGCTGGCCGGGGCCGGGCTGATCGAAGGCGGGGCCGAATTCGGCGGCGATTCGATCCTCCGCCGGCTGCGCTTCATCACCCTTTCGGAGCCCGGGCGGATACTGTTCTGGCTCCTGCCCGGGGGCATACTGCCCGCCTTCGGTCTGCTGCTGTGGAAATGGCAGGACGGGGTGGCGCGCGCGCTGACGCTGACGACCCTTGCCTATGTCGCCTTCTTCCAGTTCCAGGCCTACCGGGTCATGCCGCATCACTTCTCGCCGGCGATGATCCTGCCGCTGATCGTCTTCTTCCGCCTGCGCCCGCTGCGCGCCGCCCCGCGCGCCCCGGCGCTGGCCCTGGGGCTGGCCGCGCTGGTCGCCGGCTGGCTGTCGCGGCCGCCGGACGTCCGGCCGCACATGGAAACCGACGCCTTCGCCCGACTCCTGGAGATGCGGGGGATGGAGGAATCCGGTCACGGGAAGGTAGGGCCGATGCTCCTGAGCCGGCTGCTGGCGCAGGCCTTCCCGGTGGATTTCACTTCCGCCGGCGCCGATGCGGTCTATACCGTCTCGCCCCTGGCGGTCGCGATTCATCTGGAGATCGTCGGGCGTGCGCCTTCCGGCCGGGAAGGCGCGGCGGATTACGAGCTGCGCCCCGTCACCGCGCCCTCGCGCTTTGCCGATCCGGTTCTGCTGGCCGAAACCGGCGGCATCGGGCTCTATGCCCGCGACAGGCGGATCTACGCGCGCGACCGGAAACGCTCCCCCGAAGTCCGCTCGATCGGGAATCCGCTCTATTTCGTGCCGCGCGAGGTCATCTTCGGCCACGGCCGGCGTGAGGGGCCGCGGTCGGTCTGGGACATCGCCGACCTGCTGAAATAGATCCGCATGGCGAACCGGAGCGATCCGGGCGGCCGGCCCTGGCGGGGAGAACCGGCCGCAGCCGGCGGCAGGCCGGGGGGCGGGAGGCCGGGAAAGGGCTGCTGCCTCGGGCCGCTGGCGGCAGATGTTCACGGAAAGTTCTTTACAATGCCGGCGGGGCATGTCAGAAGGATTCGTGAACAAAAGGTAAACACGTGGCGGCGGACACAGAGACACGGAGGAGAGCCGGCATGCTGAACGAGCTGAAACAGGTGATCGAAAGGGCCACCCCCGGGCTTCCCGGCGATCTGGCAGGGGGCGTGGCGCTGGTGGTGCTGCTGATCGCGGGGCTGCACCTGCCGGGAATGTTCTGAGGAATGTGCCGGGGAATGTGCCGGGCCGCCCGCGGCCTGCCGCCCGCGACGGCGGCCGGCGACCGGCGGTCGAAACCCCGGCGGACAGGGAGCGGCGACGCGCCGGAACATGCCGCCGGGATTCGGGGGTTCGGCGGGTTCAGGCGCAGGCGGCCTTTTCGGCCTGTTCCATCGCCTCGGCCGTGGCCTCCAGGCACAGCATGATGGAGGCGTGGCGGTTCCTGAAGGCGCGCGCCGGCACCAGCACCTCGAACCCCTCGAAGGGGGCATCGGGCGCTGGTGCGCCGTCCTTGAGCATGGCCTGCAGCTGATCGCGGGCGCGTTCGACCTCGGCGCGGCTGCGCCCGATGATGCAGCCGCCCACCACCGCCGCCGCCGCCTGGCCCAGTGCGCAGGCCTTCACGTCCTGCCCGAAGGCGGCGATGCGGCCGTCTTTCATCTTCACGTCCACCGTCACGTTGGAGCCGCACAGGGGAGAGCGGCGCCTGGCGGTTGCGTCCGGATCGGGCAGGCGCTCGGTGAGGGGGATGTCGGCGGCCAGTTCGAGGATGCGGCCGGAGTAGAGGTTGATCAGGTCGGAATCGCTCATGGCTTCCCCTCGTGGCGTCACTGCCATAAATAGTCCGGGCGCGAGGATAGGCCAGGCGCCGACATTTGGAAAGGATCCGCGATGCGCTTCGACCCGGCCAGCCTGAAATTCGATGAGCAGGGCCTGATCCCGGCCATCGCCCAGGATGCCGACAGCGGCGAGGTGCTGATGCTGGCCTGGATGAATGCCGCGGCCGTGGCGCGCACGCTTGCCACGGGGCGAGTCACCTACTGGTCACGCTCGCGCGGAAAGCTGTGGGTCAAGGGTGAGACCTCCGGCCATGTGCAGGAGCTTGTCGAGATGCGCATCGATTGTGACCGCGACACGATTCTGGTGCTGGTGCGCCAGAGGGGGCCGGCCTGCCACACCAATAGGCGAAGCTGCTTTTATACCGCTATCCTGGATGGTTGCGAGGTGGAATTGATGCAGCCCGAGGGTTGATTCCAATCCGTTGCGGGCCGGAGCGTTCCAGCCCGACCAGTGCGCGGATATCGGCCGGGGAGGCGCCTTCGGCGCGGTAGCGGGCGATGGCGCGGGCATCGTCGCGCTTGGCCAGGCGGCGGCCCTTCTCGTCGCGGATCAGCCGGTGGTGGTGATAGAGCGGCACCGGCAGGCCGAGAAGGCGCTGCAGCAGCACGTGGATCTGCGTGGCCGCGAACAGATCCTCGCCGCGGATCACGTGGGTGACGCCCTGTTCGGCGTCGTCCACCACCACCGCGAGGTGATAGGAGCTGCCCATCCCCCGCCGCACCAGCACGATGTCGCCCACCTCGCGGATCAGGCGCTCGGGGTCCAGCCGGTGGGTGCCGGCATGCGCCGGGCCGGTTTCGGTGAAGGCGGCATCCGCGGGAAGCGCCCGCACGGCGCGGGCCATGTCGAGGCGGATCACGTCGTCGCCGCCCCGTTCCGCCATGACGCGGCCGCGGCAGGTGCCGGGGTAGATACGCCCGTCGGGGCCGAATTGCGGCACGCCCTCCTGCGGGGCGCCGGCGGCGGCCTCGATATCGGCGCGCCGGCAGCGACAGGGATAGGTCAGCCCCATCGCCTCCAGGCGTGCCAGCGCCGCGGCATGGGCGGGCAGGCGCGCGCTCTGGCGCATGACGGGGCGGGGCCAGTCCAGCCCCAGCCAGGCGAGATCGTCGAAGATCTGCGCCTCCCACTGCGGGCGGGCGCGGGCGCGGTCGATGTCCTCGATGCGCAGCAGGAACCGCCCCCCCGCCGCGCGCGCCATGTCATGGGCCAACATGGCCGAATAGGCGTGGCCCAGATGCAGCGGCCCGGTGGGCGAGGGGGCGAAACGGGTGGTGAAGGGGGCGCCGGCGCCGCTCATCGCGCCGCCGCGCCGGAGCGGTCGGCGTCCAGCCAGGCGCGCCAGGCGGCCTTGGCGCGGTCGGTATAGGCCTTGTAGCGTTCGCGCCGGCCGCGCCGGCCGCCGCGCACCCCGTCCAGCGGGCGAAAGAGGCCGAAATTGACGTTCATCGGCTGAAAGGTCTTCGCATCCGCCCCGCCGGTGATGTGATGGACCAGCGCGCCCATGGCGCTGTCGGCGGGCACCTCGGGCAGGGCGCGGCCCAGCGCCTCGGCCGCCGCCAGCCGCCCGGCCAGAAGCCCCATCGCCGCGCTTTCCACGTAACCCTCGACTCCGGTGATCTGCCCGGCAAAGCGGATATTGGGGCGCGATTTCAGCCGCAGCCGCGTATCCAGCAGCGTCGGCGAGTTGATGAAGCTGTTGCGGTGGATGCCGCCAAGGCGCGCGAAACGGGCCCCCTCAAGGCCGGGAATCATCCTGAAAACCTCTACTTGCGAGCCGTATTTCATCTTGGTCTGGAAACCCACCATGTTGTAGAGCGTGCCCAGTGCGTTGTCGCGGCGCAGCTGCACCACCGCCCAGGGCTTGCGATCGGGCGCATGCGGGTTGGTCAGCCCCACCGGCTTCATCGGCCCGTGGCGCAGCGTCTCGCGCCCGCGCTCGGCCATCACCTCGATGGGCAGGCAGCCGTCGAAATAGGGGGTGTCCTCGCCCTCGTGAAACGCGGTCTTCTCGGCGGCGAGGATGGCGTCGATGAAGGCCTCGTATTGCGCCCGCTCCAGCGGGCAGTTGATATAGGCGGTGCGCTCCTCCTCGGTCTCGCCCTTGTCATAGCGCGACTGGCGCCAGGCTACCGACATGTCGATGCTGTCGGCATGGACGATGGGGGCGATGGCATCGAAGAAGGCGAGGCTGTCCTGGCCGGTCTCGCGCCGGATCGCCTCGCCCAGCGCCTGCGAGGTCAGCGGCCCGGTGGCGATGATCCACTGCCCCTCGGTGGGCAGCGCGGTGATTTCCTCGGTGGAGACCGACACGTTGGGATGCGCCCGCAGCCGCTCGGTGACCATCTGCGAAAAGCCTTCGCGGTCCACCGCCAGCGCGCCGCCCGCGGGCAGGCGGTTGGCGTCGGCGGCGGCCATGATCAGGCTGCCGGCGGCGCGCATCTCCCAGTGCAGAAGGCCCACCGCGTTGTGTTCGTCGTCGTCCGAGCGGAACGAGTTGGAACACACCATCTCGGCCAGCTTGCCGGTGCGGTGGGCGAAGGTGCCCACCTTCGGGCGCATCTCGTGGATCACCACCCGCAGCCCGGCATTGGCCGCCTGCCAGGCTGCCTCCGATCCGGCCATGCCGCCGCCGACGATGTGAAGAACGTTGTTGTCCATGCCGGCCATCTAGGGCATCGGGGCGGAAATGGGAAGCGGCCTGCCGGCGGGCCGGCCGCCGGTGCCGTGCCTGCCGCGCCGGAGATCGTGCCTGCCGCGCCGGAGATCGTGCCTGCCGCGCCGGAGATCGTGCCTGCCGCTCCGGAGATTCAGTGAATGCGCGCGCTTTCAATCTCGTCGCGGAAGATGTTTTCGGGGGAGGCGATGGCGGGCGGTATCGGGCCGGGCCGGGGGGACGGGTCGCGCTGCCGTGCGGCCGGTGCCGTCAGCCCGGCGGGGCGCGGTCGGGGGTCCCGGCAGTGGGCGGAGGAGGGGCGGACCCGGCGCGGTTGCACGGCGCGCGAGGCCTTGAGCCGCCGCGCCACGAGACGGCGCCGGAAAAGGGCGCTGCGCCGGCGTGCCCGCGGGCCGAAACCGGCATAGGTGAGCATCAGCGCCCCGATCAGGGTCAGGTCGCGCCAGAAGGCCCCGATTCCCGCTGCCGCGTCGGCGGCGGCGAAATGCTGCAGATAGCTCGACCAGAAGGTGACCAGCCCGAGCAGCAGCGCGGCCGGGCGCAGCCAGATCCCCGTCATCACCATGTAGGCGAGCGCGAAGACCACCGCCGCCCCCAGTGCCTCTGCCGCGGGCTGCGGCAGGAAGGGGGCGGCCAGCGCCGCTGCCTGCGTGCCCTCGATCAGCCCGGCGGCGACCCCGATGAAATAGGACGCCACCAGAATGCGCAGCAGATTGTGCCCGGTCTGGCCGAGCTGCCCCCGTCCCTGCCGGGCGCGCGCCCGTTTCGATCTTCGTGCCGTTTCCTGCGTCATGTCAGCGCCGCCATTTCCCTGCCTGCCGTCATCGTCTGCCGGTTCCCCGCGATCCCGGTTCGAGGGGCCCGGTTCGAGGGGCCCGGTTCGAGGGAGAAACGGTCTGTTTCCGGGGCGGAACAAACCGCTCTGAAATGGCGGCAATAGGGTCGGATTGCGGCGCCTGCGGCTCGGTTTGCGGGCAGAACGCGGCATTGTCCGGAAGATGCGCACAATCACCCGGCGATTGCAGGTTTTGTGCCGGCTTCGGAAACGCTGAGACGGTGGTTCAGGCGGGCGTGGCGCCTTCGGCCCCGCCGGAATCGGGCGGCGCGCCTTCCGCGCCTTCCGCCCCGCTGTCGGCGATCCGGGCCACCGAAACCACCTCTTCACCGCCGGAGGTGTCGAACACCTTGACCCCGCCGGCCGCGCGCGAGCGGAAGGAGATGTCCTTCACCGGGCATCGTATCGACTGGCCGGTGGAGGTGGCGAGCATGATCTGGTCGTCCATCCCGACGGGGAAGGAGGCGACGAGCCGGCCGCCGCGCAGGCCCTTGTCGATGGCCAGCACCCCCTGGCCGCCACGCCCGCGCACCGGATAGTCATGGCTGGAAGAGATCTTGCCCAGGCCGCGGGCGGTGATCGTCAGAATCAGATCCTCGGCCGCGCGCATCTCATCGAAGCGCTCTGGCGCCAGCTGCCCGGGCTCGGCGGTTTCCTCTTCCTCGCCGGGCTCGCCCTCCGGCGCACCGGCCTGGGCGCGGCGCATCTTCAGATAGGCGGCGCGCTCTTCCGGGGTGGCCTCGAAATGACGGATCACCGACATGGAGACCACTTCGTCGCCCTCGGCCAGGCGGATGCCGCGCACGCCGGTGGAATCGCGCCCCTTGAACACCCGCACCTCGGTGACCGGAAAGCGGATTGCACGGCCCAGGGCGGTGACCAGCATCACGTCGTCCTCCTCGGTGCAGATGCGGGCGTTCACCAGCTGCACGCCCTCGGGCAGCTTCATGGCGATCTTGCCGTTGGCGCGCACATTGGCGAAATCGGACAGCGCGTTGCGGCGCACCGAGCCGTCGGAGGTGGCAAAGAAGATCTGCAGATCCTTCCACTCCTCTTCCGGCACGTCCACCGGCATGATCGCGGCTACCGAAACCCCGGCCGGGATCGGCAGGATGTTGACGATGGCCTTGCCCTTGGCGGTGCGCCCGCCCTGGGGCAGGCGCCAGCACTTGAGCTTGTAGACCATGCCGTCGGTGGTGAAGAACAGAAGCGGCGTGTGGGTGTTGGCCACGAAAAGCGTGGTGACCACGTCCTCTTCCTTGGTGGACATGCCGGAAAGCCCCTTGCCGCCGCGGCGCTGGGCGCGGAACTCGGCGAGCGGGGTGCGCTTGATCCAGCCGGCGGAGGTGACGGTGACGACCATCTCCTCGCGCTCGATCAGGTCCTCGTCCTCCATGTCGCCGGACCAGTCCGTGATCTCGGTGCGGCGGGGGACGGCGAACAGCTCCTTCACCTCGCGCAGCTCGTCGGAGATGATCCCGAGGATGCGTTCGCGCGAACGCAGGATTTCCAGGTAATCGCGGATATTTGCGGCCAGTTCCTGAAGTTCGCCCGTAACCTCCTTCACGCCCATGGCAGTCAGCCGCTGCAGCCGCAGATCGAGAATGGCGCGAGCCTGGGCCTCGGACAGGTTGTAGGTGCCGTCCTCGTTCACGGTGTGTGCAGGGTCGTCGATCAGGCGGATGTATTCGGCGATCTCGGCGGCCGGCCAGCGCCGCTTCATCAGCCGCGTCCGGGCCTCGGCCGGGTCGCGCGAGGCGCGGATCAGCGCCACCACCTCGTCCACGTTGGAAACGGCCACCGCAAGCCCGCACAGAACATGGCTGCGTTCGCGCGCGCGGCGCAGGTCGAAGGCTGTTCTCCTTGCGACAATCTCCTCTCGGAAGTTTATGAAATATATGAGAAAGTCTCGAAGCGTCAGCTGCTCCGGACGGCCGCCGTTCAGCGCCAGCATGTTGCAGCTGAAGCTGTGCTGCAGCGCCGTGAAGCGGAACAGCTGGTTGAGCACCACCTCGGGCGTCGCATCGCGCTTCAGCTCGATCACCACGCGCACCCCGACGCGATCCGATTCGTCCTGCACATGGGCGATGCCTTCGAGCTTCCTTTCCTTGACCAGGTCGGCGATCTTCTCGATCAGCGCCGCCTTGTTCACCTGGTAGGGGATTTCCTCGACGATGATCGCGTGGCGGTCCTTGCGCACTTCCTCGATGCGGGTCTTTGCGCGGATGATCACGCTGCCGCGCCCCTCCGTATAGGCCTTGCGCGCCCCAGAACGCCCCAGGATCACCCCGCCGGTGGGGAAATCGGGCGCCGGGATGAACTGCATCAGCTCTTCGCTGGTCATATCCGGGTTGTCGATCAGCGCCAGGGTGGCGTCGATCACCTCGCCCAGGTTGTGCGGCGGAACATTGGTGGCCATGCCCACCGCGATTCCGCCGGCACCGTTGACCAGCATGTTGGGAAAGCGCGCCGGCAGGACGGTGGGCTCGCGGTCCTTGCCATCGTAGTTGGGCTGGAAATCGACGGTCTCCTTGTCGATGTCCATGAGCAGATAATTGGCGGCGCGGGCCATGCGCACCTCGGTGTAGCGCATTGCCGCCGGGTTGTCGCCGTCCATCGAGCCGAAATTGCCCTGGCCGTCCAGCAGCGGCAGGGACATGGAGAAATCCTGCGCCATGCGCACCAGCGCGTCGTAGATCGCGCTGTCGCCGTGGGGGTGGTATTTCCCCATCACGTCGCCTACCGGGCGGGCCGACTTGCGATAGGGCTTGTCGTGGGTGTTGCCCACCTCGTGCATCGCATAGAGGATGCGCCGGTGCACCGGCTTCAGCCCGTCGCGCAGGTCGGGGATCGCACGGCTCACGATCACGCTCATGGCGTAGTCGAGGTAGGAGGATTTCATCTCCTCCACGATGTCGATCGCCGAAAGCGCCCCTCCGGAGGGGGCAGGCGCGCTTTCCCCGTTTCTTTCAGGCGGTTGGGTATCGTCGTTCACGTCTTGCGCACCTGCATTCACATCGGTTTGAACCCGCCCGGAAGCCGGAGCCCTCCCGGAGGGCAGCGCCGGCCCGGGGGGGCGCCAGATCTTGTTGCGAAAACACTATCAGATACGGGATATGGGCTGCAATCCCTCCTTTCCGGCGCCTTCGGCAGCCACCGGGGAGGAGTGCCAACAGATTGTTTTCATTGAATCTAAATTCCACTCTGGCATTGTCGTAAATGTCTTGGGACGACCGGAAACGTCCCGCAGGGATCCGGACATGAGGCATGTCATGAAGGGAGTCATGAAGGGAAAGGAAACCGAACTGATGCTGAAGGGCTACGGGCTGACCACGGCCGAGCTCTTCTATCGGCTGCCCGATTTCCGCTCGGTGCTGAACAGCTTCATCTGGCAGGAATACGACCTGGCGCCGGATTATCCGAAGCTGTTTGCCTTCATCGAGTTCTGGCAGGAAAAGATCGAGGGTCCGCTGCATTCGGTGCGCTTCGTCCACCGCAAGCTGATCGCCCCGGGAAGGTGGCGCAACGTGGTCGGCGAATTCGATCTGCACTGAGGGGGCGCGCCCGTGGCCCCCGGGCGGCGCGGTTGCGTGATGGTTCACGCTTTTCCGCGCCCGCCCCCGTGCCTGCGTCGATGGGAGCAATCCGCATCGCGCCTGATGCTCTTGATCTGGCGATGGCTCTGGCCGACCCTGTGCGTATCCGGAGAAGCCGAATCGGGATGGCGGCAGGATGCGTACGACAGGAGCGCCGTTGCGCGGGGTGATCGCGACAACGCGGGAAATCAGGCGGCTTGTCCGCGACATCTATCTGCATCCGGGCTGCCTGGGCCTGCTGGCGATGATCTGGGTGTTCACCACGCTGTTCGCGCCCGGTGACAGGGTGCAGGTCATGAGCCTGCCGCTGCGGGCGCTCTACAATGCCGCCGGGGCGCTGTTCTACTGCCTGACGGGCTATCTGCTGCTCCCGCATCTCCTGCGCGCCACGCTGTTGCGCAACATCCCCTTCATCTGGACCAATGTCGTCTTCTATGCCGTGCTTGCCGGCATCGAGACCCTTGCCTTTCTGGCCCTCTTTCCCGAGGCCAGGGGCGCGCATGCGCTGTTCTACTGGCTGACCACGACGGCGCTGATCGTCATCGCTGTCGCACTGGCGGCACGGCATTTCGAACCGGTGCTGCGACGGCGGCTTTCCCGACAGCCGGAGCTGCTGCCCATGTGGCGCCCGCTGCGTCTGCCGACCAGCAACCTGGAGACGCTTCTTCCGGCAGGGGCCAGGGGGCCGGTGCGCCGGATGGAGGCGCAGAACCAGTATGTGCATGTGATCACCGAGGCCGGCGAGGCGCTCTTGCGGATGAGCCTGAGCGAGGCGGAAAGCCGGCTGCCGAAGGGGCTCGGGTTGCGGATTCACCGTTCGATCTGGATGCGCAAGGCCGATATGGACACGCTGGTCTTTCGCCGCGGCAACCCGCGCCTGCGTGACATCGAAAACCGGGAATTTCCGGTCAGCCGCAGGAAGGTCGCGGAGCTGCGAGCGATTCTCGGACAGGGCGATGCGACCGCCCGGCAGATCGTCAACGACAATCAACCCGTGTCCTGAGGCGCACGGCGGCAGCGTCAGCCGCACCATCGCAGCGTCAGCCGCTCCAAAACCGGCCGGGTGCCCGCATCTGGCCGCATTCCGCCCTTTTCCGGCCATATTCTGCCGCGCAATCAAGTGACGTCCCCGGGCCATCGGGCAGCCTCTCCGGCTGCGGTTTTCCATGCCATTCGGGCCGGCCTGAGCACTCGGGTGCAAAATGACAGCAACAGACAAGGGCATGACAATGCGGAAGAAACAGACAGGTAAGGCGATTCTGGGCGCGCTGGCGGCACTCTCGATCGCAGGAGCAGCCGAAGCCAGCATCTTCGGACCCGTCTACGGCACCGGATGGGATATCAACCACGACGGCAAGAAGGACATCGGCGACTGGTCGATCTTCGGGCCGGTGAGCGGCACCGGCTGGTCGATCTTCGGACCCGTCTACGGCACCGGATGGGATATCAACCACGACGGCAAGAAGGACATCGGCGACTGGTCGATCTTCGGGCCGGTGAGCGGCACCGGCTGGTCGATCTTCGGGCCGGTGAGCGGCACCGGCTGGTCGATCTTCGGCCCGGTGAGCGGCACCGGCTGGAACATCGACTGCCTGTTCAACTGCTCGGGCAACTTCGGGCTGGCCGCCGCGCGCGCCGGGGCGCCGGTTCTGGTGGCCAGGCCGGCGGCGCCGAGCGCGCCGATGGTGATGCCGATGGTCATGATGCCGCAGATGCAGATGCGACCGGCAGGCGGGCTGCCCGCGGGCGTCGTCCAGTGCAGCTTCTCCGATGACGTGACGCTGCTGGCCAAGTCGGTTTCCGACTGCGAAGCCGCCGGCGGCGAGGTGCAGCAGAGCGCCGCCGCGCAGGAAGGCTCCGGCAGCGACGAAAACGACGGCTGAGCGCAATTGCCGCGGGCCGGCGGGGTTCTGCCGCCGGCCCCGGCAGATGCGATCTGGCGCATCTTTCCAGACCGGAGCCCCACAGACCGGACAGACCGAAGAGGAGAGCAGATCAATGCAGCGCAACCGCCCCTTTCCCGCAATCATCCTGAGCGGCCTTCTCGCACTGCTCCCGCTGCCCGCCCAGGCCGCGCCCGCCGCTCCTGCCGCCGGCGGCGAGACCTGGCTGTTCGCGGCCGCCGCCTGCCCGCCCTGGAAGGATGTCAAGGGAGACCCGGAGCAGAACGCCAGGCTGAACGGCGCCTGCGAAAAGGATATCGACCTGATCCTGTCGGGCATGCGGGCCGCCTTCGATCTTCCCGATTCGCGGGTGGTGACGCTGCTGAACGAACAGGCCACCGGCGCCGGAGTGTCCGGCGCGATCACCGCTCTGGCGGCCCGGGTGAAACCGGAAGACCGGGTGATCTTCTACATCAACATCCACGGCGGGCGGATCGAGGGGCTCTACAAGGGCTACGAGGTGAAGGACGAGGTATTTGCCTGGTATACCGAAGAACGTCCGGCAAGCTCCGAGGCGGCCACTGCCAGCGGCGCCTGGATGACGGCGCGGGCCTTCCGTGATCTGATCAACCAGGTGATGGCGCGCGAGATCGTCACCATCATCGAGGCCTGCTATGCCGATGCGGCGCTTTCCGACTACATCGACAACGTGCACGACGGAATCGGCGGGCGCGGAGAGGACTGGGACGGGCGCGAGGCGGTGATCTTCAGCTCCTACGAGGAGCAGGTCGCCAATTTCACCCCCGACGAGACCGAGGCGCTCTTTACCAAGATCTTCTCGCAGACGCTTGCCGAGCCGGACAACCGGACCCTGTTCGACGCCTTCGAGGAGGCGCGGGTGGAAACCCACCGTGCGGTGCGCGAGAACTGCGCCAGGGATCATACGCTCAAGGAGCTGGTCCAGGGCTGGCAGAGCTATCGGGAACTGTGCACCCAGATGCCCAATGCCTGGGATCCCTTCGGGCTTCTGGATGACATCACGCTGATGCGCGCGAATTACGGAACGCAGTCCTCCTTCTGAGGATGTGCTCTGGCCGGGCCTTGCTGTCATCCCTGCGTTTCAGTGCTCGAGCCCGGTCAGCTGGGCCAGGAGCTCCGAGGAGTTCCTGGCCCGGAACTTCTTCAGGAGCCGCGCCCGCACGTCCTCGATCGTGCGCGGCGACAGGCCCAGCGCGCGTGCCGCTTCCTTGCTGGTCATGCCGCGCGCCAGAAGCCCCACCACCTGGCGCTCGCGCGGGCTCAGCAGCGCCCGGGGCGCGGTTTCGGCGATCCGGGCAAAGCTCAGGATCGTGCGCCGCAGCGGGTCCTCGGGGGTCAGGGTATGGGCCCGGAAACGGCACCAGAATCGGCTGCCGTCGCGCCGGAGCACCAGGCGTTCGTCGCTGTAGTCGCCGCGCGCGCGCAGCCGCTCCAGGCCGATGTCGCGGATCCGCTCGAATTCCGCGCGCGAGGCATAGAGCATGCGGAAGGAGCGCCCCAGAAGTTCTTCCCGCCGATAGCCGACCAGTCGGCAGAAGGTGAGGTTCGCCGCCCGGATCACCCGGTTCTCGCTGAGCACGATCCCCACCGGCGCCGCGTCGAAGGCCAGCCTGATCAGGGCGTCCTCCGCCCCCCCTGCGGGGGGGCACCCTGCGGCGCGCGCCTCTTGCGCGCCCCGCCGTGCCGGCCCGCTGCCATCCTTCGCATGCCTGTCGGGCGGTCTCTTCTCGCCCGGCATCTCCCCCGGCATCTCCCTCGGCATCTCCCCCCGTGTTTCTACGGTATTGATACCGTAGCCGGGGCCACCGATACTGCAAGTCGGAACCGGGAGGAACGGCCGATGCGTGACGGGCGAGGTGCTCTGGCGGAGCGTCTGGATGCGGCGATCGAAGCGCGGCGCGACGATATGGTGGCGCTTGCACGCGATCTGATCCGCATTCCGACGCTGAATCCGCCGGGCTCCAACTATCTGGAAATATGCGAATTTCTGGACGCACGGCTGAAGAAGAGCGGCTTCGAGACGCAGATCCTGCGCGCGAAAGGGGCGATCGGCGACAGCGACGCCTTCCCGCGCTGGAATATCGTTGCCCGGCGCGAGGGAGCTCGTGCGGGCGAATGCGTGCATTTCAACAGCCATACCGACGTGGTAGAGGTCGGCCGCGGCTGGAGCGTGGACCCTTTCGGCGGCGCGCTGATCGACGGGCGCCTCTACGGGCGCGGCGCCTGCGACATGAAGGGGGGGCTGGCGGCCTCGATCGTTGCCGCCGAGGCCTTTCTGGAAATCTGCCCCGATTTCGCGGGCGCGGTGGAAATCTCGGGCACGGCGGACGAGGAAAGCGGCGGGCAGGCGGGCGTCGCCTGGCTGGCCGAACAGGGGTTCTTTGCCCCCGCGCGCGTGCAGCACGTGATCATCCCCGAGCCGCTGAACAAGGATCGGGTCTGCCTGGGCCACCGCGGCGTCTGGTGGGCGGAAATCGAGACCTTCGGCGAGATCGCCCACGGCTCGATGCCGTTCCTGGGCGACAGCGCCATCCGCCACATGGGGGCGGTGCTGGCCGAGATGGAAGAAAGCCTGTTCCCGGCGCTGGCGCAAAAGCGCACCGACATGCCGGTGGTGCCCGAGGGCGCGAAGCAGTCGACGCTGAACATCAATTCGATCCACGGCGGGGCGGCGGAGCTTGCCGATTATGCGTCCGAACTGCCCTCGGCCTGCGTCGCCGACAGCTGCCGCATGGTGATCGACCGGCGCTACCTGCTGGAGGAGGACCCGAAAGAGGTGGAACGCGAGATCGTCGATCTGCTGGAGAGGGTGAAGGCGCGGCGCGACAGGTTCCGTTACGAGATCAGGCCGATACATGGCGTTGCGCCGACGATGACGGCGCGCGATGCGCCGGTGGTGCAGACGGTGTCGCGCGCGGTGCGCGAGGTGCTGGGCCGGCCGCCCGAATATGTGGTTTCGCCGGGCACCTACGATCAGAAACATATCGACCGGATCGGGCGGATGAAGAACTGCATCGCCTACGGGCCGGGGATACTCGATCTGGCGCACAAGCCGGACGAGTGGGTGGGGGTTCAGGACATGGTTGACTCCGCCAGGGTAATGGGGCGCTCTCTGATCGCGCTCCTGAGCGGGGACGCCTGAAGCCGGGCACCGGTCCGACATGAAACGGGGGCGAACATGAAAAGGGGGAGAAAATGCGATATCGTTCACTGAAGCTGGGGCTTGCGGGGGTTGCCGCGCTGGCGCTGAGTGCAGGCGCCGCGCTGGCCGCCAGGACCACGATCACCGTGGGCATGCAGCTGGAGCCGCCGCATCTGGATCCGACAAGCGCCGCTGCCGGGGCCATCGACCAGGTGACCTATGCCAACATCTTCGAGGGGCTGACGCGGTTCACCTCGACCGGCGCCATCGTGCCGGGCCTGGCCGAAAGCTGGGAGATTTCCGACGACGGGCTCACCTACACCTTCCGCCTGCATGACGGGGTGAAATTCCACGACGGCACCACGATGGATGCCGAGGATGTGAAGTTCTCGCTCGACCGCGCCCGGGGCGAGGATTCGCAGAACGCCCAGAAGGCGCTGTTTGCGGCCATTTCCGAGGTCAACGTCATCGACCCGCTGACCGTGGAAATCAGGCTGTCCGAGCCCGACGGCAACCTCCTGTTCAACCTCGCCTGGGGGGACGCGGTGATCGTGGCGCCCGAAAGCATCGAAAACATCAAGACCAACCCGGTGGGCACCGGCCCGTTCCGCTTTGCCGGCTGGGTGCAGGGCGACAGCATCACCATCGAGAAGAACCCCGATTACTGGGGCACGCCGGCGAAGCTGGAGCGGGCGACCTTCAAGTTCATCTCAGACCCCACCGCCGCCTTTGCCGCGGTGATGGCCGAGGACGTGGACGCCTTCACCGGCTTCCCGGCGCCGGAAAACCTGGCCCAGTTCGAGGCCGATCCGCGCTTCCAGGTGCTGGTGGGCTCCACCGAGGGCGAAACCATCCTGTCCACCAACAACAGGATGCCGCCGCTCGACGACGTGCGGGTGCGCGAGGCGATCGCCCATGCGATCAACCGGCAGGAAATCATCGACGGCGCGATGTTCGGCTTCGGCACCCCGATCGGCACCCATTTCGCGCCGCACAACCCGGCCTATGTGGATCTGACCGGGCTGTCGCAATACGACCCGGAGCTGTCGAGGAAACTGCTGGCCGAAGCGGGGTATCCCGACGGCTTCACCACCACGCTGAAGCTGCCGCCGCCGTCTTACGCGCGCCGCGGGGGCGAGATCATCGCCGCGCAGCTGGCCGAGGTGGGGATCAAGGTGGAGATCTCCAACCTCGAATGGGCGCAGTGGCTGGAGGAGGTGTTCCGCGGCAAGGACTACGGCCTGACCATCGTCAGCCATACCGAGCCCTTCGACATCGGCATCTACGCCCGGCCCGACTACTACTTCCAGTATGACAACCCGGCCTTCCAGGCGCTGATGGAAGAGCTGAACGCCACCACCGACCCGACGAGGCGGGCGGCGATGCTGGGCGCGGCGCAGGCGATGATCGCCGAGGATTACGTGAACGGCTACCTGTTCCAGCTGGCGGCGCTGACCGTGGCGAACGCCAAAATCAGGGGACTCTGGGCCAACGCGCCGACCCAGGCCACCGATCTGACGGCGGTCTGGTGGGAAGACTAGGCGGTGCCGGGCGGGTGCAGACCCTCTGCGGTTCACGCGGAAGCGAAGCGTCCGTCCGCGGGGGCGGACGGGCGCTGCCCGGCGGTGCCGCCGGGCGGGTGGTTCTGCAAGGGCAGGGCCGCTCCCGATCTGTCCTGGCTGCCCCGCCTCTCAGGTGACCCGCTGACATGCTGCGCTACACGCTGAAAAGACTGCTGTCGCTGGCAATCAGCCTGATCGCCGCCAGCGTGGTGATCTTCGTTGCCATCGAGGTGGTGCCGGGCGATCCGGCCTCCTACATGCTGGGGATCAACGCCCAGCCCGACACGGTGGCGGCGCTGCGCGACGAGCTGGGGCTGGACCGGCCGCCGCTGCAGCGCTATTTCGCATGGGTCTTCGGCCTGCTGCAGGGCGATTTCGGCACCTCCTACACCTACCGCACGCCGGTTGCCGGGATGATCGGCGACCGGCTGTGGGTGTCGCTGCCGCTGGCGCTGCTTGCGCTGGCGCTTTCGGTGCTGATCGCCTTTCCCGCCGGCATCCTGGCCGCCACGAAGCGCGGCGCGCCCCGGGATCTGGTGGTGATGGGGGTGACACAGCTGGGTATCGCGGTGCCGAACTTCTGGTTCGCCATGCTGATGGTGCTGGTCTTCGCGATCAACCTGCGCTGGTTTTCCGCCGGCGGCTTTCCGGGCTGGGAGGCGGGGCTCTGGCCGGCGCTCAAGGCGCTGGTGCTGCCGGCGGTGGCGCTGGCGCTGCCGCAGGCCTCGATCCTGGCCCGCGTGATGCGCTCGGCGCTGCTGGACGTGCTCGATGAAGACTACATCCGCACCGCCCGCGCCAAGGGGCTGACGCGCGCCCAGGTGCTGCGCCGGCATGCGCTGAGGAATGCGCTGATCCCGGTGCTGACCATCATCGGGCTGCAGTTTTCCTTCCTGCTGGCGGGCGCCATCATCATCGAGAACGTGTTCTTCCTGCCCGGGCTCGGCCGGCTGGTGTTCCAGAGCATCTCGGCGCGCGACCTGATCGTGGTGGAAAGCGTGGTGATGCTCCTGGTCCTTGCCGTGGTGGTGGTGAATTTCGCCGTCGATCTGGCCTATGCCGCGGTCGATCCGCGGCTGAGGAAACGCTCGTGAACGCGCGCATTCCCCGCAGCCTGTGGCTGGGCGCGGCGCTGACGGCGCTCTTCGCCGGTGCGGCGCTCATCTCCTTTTTCTGGACGCCGTTCGACGTGACCCAGATGGCCATTTCCGACAAGCTGAAGCCGCCGGGTGCTGCGCACTGGTTCGGCACCGACCATTTCGGGCGCGACATATTTTCGATGATCATGGTGGGCGCGCGCACATCCATCGCAGTGGCGCTGGTGGCGGTGGGCATCGGCATGGCGCTGGGCGTGCCGCTGGGGCTGGCGGCGGCGGCGCGGTCGGGCAGCCTGCTGGACGAGGCGATCATGCGCGCAAACGACCTGGTATTCGCCTTCCCGGCTCTCCTGATCGCGATCATGATCACCGCCGTGTTCGGCGCTGGCGCGCTGAACGCGATCATCGCCATCGGCATCTTCAACGTGCCGGTATTCGCGCGCATCACCCGCGGCGGGGCGCTGTCGCTGTGGAAGCGCGACTACATCCTCTCGGCGCGGGTGGCGGGCAAGGGGGCGGCGCGCATCAGCATCGAGCACATCCTGCCCAACATCGCCAATCTCCTGATCGTGCAGGGGACGATCCAGTTTTCGCTCGGCATCCTGGCCGAGGCGGGGCTGTCCTATGTCGGGCTCGGGGCGCAGCCGCCCACACCCAGCTGGGGCCGGATGCTGGCGGATGCGCAAACCCTGATCAGCCTCGCGCCCCATATCGCCATCTTCCCGGGGCTGGCGATCGTGTTCACGGTGCTGGGGCTGAACCTGATGGGCGACGGCTTGCGCGACCTGCTGGACCCGCGGCTGCGCAGGGTGCGCGCATGAGCCTGCTCGAGGTCGAGAACCTTTCCCTGGCGATCCACGGCGCGCCGATCCTGCGCGATGTGTCGTTTTCGCTGGAGGCCGGGCAGATCGTGGGCGTGATCGGCGAAAGCGGATCCGGCAAGTCGATGACCGCCTTTTCGGTGATGGGGCTGCTGCCCGGGGGCGCGCGGGCCACGGGGCGGGTGCTGTTCGAAGGTCGCGACCTGCTGGGCGCCACCGAGGCCGAGATGTGCACCCTGCGCGGCGCCCGGATCGGCATGGTGTTTCAGGAACCGATGAGCGCGCTGAACCCGGTCAGGACCATCGGCGCGCAGGTGGCCGAAACCGTGCTGGTCCACGGGGCCGGCAGCCGGCGCGAGGCAATGGCGCGCGCGCGCGAGGTGCTGGCGCGCGTCGGCCTTCCGGCCGAGCGCTTCCCGCTGTCGCGCTATCCGCATGAATTGTCCGGCGGTCAGCGCCAGCGGGTGGTGATCGCCATGGCCATTGCCTTGCGCCCGAAACTGCTGATCGCCGACGAGCCCACCACGGCATTGGACGTGACCACCCAGGCCCAGATATTGCGCCTGCTCAGGCGGCTGGTGGCCGAGGACGGCATGGGGCTTTTGCTGATCACCCACGACCTGGGGGTGGTCGCCGACATGGCCGACGAAATGGTGATCATGAAGGGGGGCGAGGTGGTCGAGCGCGGGGCCGGGCAGGGGTTTTTCGCGCGCATGCGCCAGCCCTACACGCGGGCGCTGTTCGCGGCATCCTCGCATGTTCCCGAACGCGCGGCGCAGGCCGAGGACCGCCCCCTGCTTGAGGTGAAGGGCGTCAGCCGCGACTATTCGCTGGGGCGCGCGGGGCCGTTCGCGGCGGCGCGCCGGTTCCGCGCGGTGGATAATGTTTCGTTTGAAATTCGCCGCGGCGAGAGCCTCGGGCTGGTGGGCGAATCGGGCTGCGGCAAGTCCACGCTGACCCGCGCCATCCTGGGGCTGGAAGAGGTGCAGGAGGGCGAAATACTGATCGACGGGGAACCGGTGTCTTCCGGCCCGCGCATCAACCTGGCCGTGCGGCGCAGGATGCAGGTGGTGTTCCAGGATCCTTACGGCAGTTTCAACCCGCGCTGGAAGGTGGCCCGTCTGGTGGCCGAGCCCTTCCACCTGCTGGGCGCACGCCCGCCCGACTGGCGTGAACAGGTGGCGGCGACGCTGGAAAGCGTCGGCCTGACCCCGGCCGACATGGAGAAATACATCCACGAGTTTTCCGGCGGCCAGCGGCAACGCATCGCCATTGCCCGCGCGCTGATCCTGCGGCCAGAGCTGGTCATCCTGGACGAGGCGGTTTCGGCGCTCGATGTCTCGATCCGGGCGCAGATCCTCGATCTGCTGGCCGAGCTTCAGCGGCAGTTCGCGCTGACCTACCTGTTCATCAGCCACGACCTGAGCGTGGTGCGCGCGATCACCGACCGGGTGCTGGTGATGCAGGCGGGCCGGATCGTCGAGCGCGGTGCGACCGACGAGGTGTTCGAAAACCCGCGGCACGACTATACGAAAACCCTGATCGCGGCGGCGCCGAAGCTGCCGCCGGTGGCGGCGCGATGACATCGCACGGAAACATCGCCCGGCGATACGCCGGGCAGCGCCCGACCCGCCCCACAGGGCGGGCGCTTCTCGCCCACCCTCGGGTCGGGCGCTGTCCTCTGTGGAGAAGGAATGGAAACCGACATGACCCTTGCTGACGACCTCTGGTTCACCCCTTCGCAATGTTTCATTGGCGGCAGATGGCAGGATCCGCTCTCGGGAGAGACCCTGCCGCTGGAAGACCCGTCAAGCGGTGAGACCATCGCGCAGATCGCCCGTTGCCAGCAGGCGGATGTGGATGCGGCAGTGGTTGCGGCAGGTGCGGCGATGGCCGGCGACTGGGGCCGGGCCACGGCGGCCGAGCGCGGCCGGGTGCTGGCGCGCCTCGGGGCGCTGGTGCTCGAAAACGCCGAGGTGCTGGCCCGGCTGGAGGCGACCGATGTGGGCAAGCCCTTGAAACAGGCGCGTGCCGATGCGCAGGCTCTGGCGCGCTACCTGGAGTTCTACGCCGGCGCCGCCGACAAGCTGACGGGCGAAACCATCCCCTATCTCGACGGCTACACCGTCTACACCCTGCGCGAGCCGCACGGGGTGACGGCCCATATCGTGCCCTGGAACTACCCGATGCAGATCATCGGGCGTTCGGTGGGCGCGGCGCTGGCCGCGGGCAATGCCTGCGTGCTGAAACCGGCCGAGGAAGCCTGCCTGACGGCGCTGGCATTCGCCGATCTGGCGCTGAAGGCGGGCCTGCCGGCGGGCGCGCTGAACGTGGTGCCGGGACTGGGGGAGGAGGCCGGGGCGGCGCTGGCGGCGCATCCGGGGGTGGAACACATTTCCTTCACCGGCTCGGTCGGGGTGGGCAGCCTGATCCAGGCGGCGGCGGCGAAGAACATCGTGCCGGTGACGCTGGAGCTCGGCGGCAAGTCGCCGCAGCTTGTCTTTGACGATGCCGACATCGACGCGGCGCTGCCGTTCCTGGTGAATGCCGGGGTGCAGAACGCCGGGCAGACCTGTTCGGCAAGTTCGCGCATTCTGGTGCAGCGGGGCGTGTATGCGCAGGTGCTGGACCGCATGGCCGCGCGATACCGCGAGTTGCGGGTCGGCCCGGCGCTGGCGGATCTGGACGTGGGGCCGCTGATCTCGGCGCGCCAGAAGCGGATCGTCGAGGGGTTTCTGAAACAGGGGGCCGATCTTGAACGCGCGGCCGAGGCGCAGATGGTGGCGGAAGCGCCCGAGGGCGGGCATTACGTGGCGCCGGTGCTGTTTGCCCGGGTCGCGCCGGGCCATGTGCTGGCCCGTGACGAGATCTTCGGCCCGGTTCAGGTGGTGATGCCCTTCGATGACGAGGAGGAGGCGGTGGCGATCGCCAACGGCACCGACTACGGGCTGGTGGCCTCGGTCTGGTCGCGCGATGGCGCCCGGCAGATGCGGCTGGCCAGGCGGCTGCGTGCCGGACAGGTGTTCGTCAACAACTACGGCGCAGGCGGCGGGGTGGAACTGCCCTTCGGCGGGGTCGGCAAGTCGGGCCACGGGCGCGAAAAGGGGTTCGAGGCGCTTTACGGCTTTACCCGGCTGAAGACGGTGGCGGCGCGCCATGGCTAGGGGCATGTCGGGTGGTTGCGCCGCGGGCGCTTGCCCGCGCCGCCGCGCCTCCGGCGGGAGTATTTGGGGCAAGATGAAGGCCCGCAGGCCCGGATGTGTCGGGGCGGGCTGGCGATCCGGTTCCCCGGGCGGGCCGAAACGGGAAAGGAAGGCACAGAGATGAGACTGGCAGGAAAGACGGCGATCGTGACCGGGGCGGCTTCGGGCTTTGGCGCAGGCATCGCGCGCAGGTTCGCGGCCGAGGGCGCGCGGGTGATGGTCGCCGATATCAATGCCGAGGGCGCGGCCGCTCTGGCCTCGGAACTGGGAGAGGCGGCGCTGGCGCAGGCGGTGGACGTGTCGGATGGCGCGTCGGTTGCGGCGATGGCCGAGGCGGCGTTTGCGGCCTTCGGGCGGCTGGACATCCTGGTGAACAATGCCGGGGTGACCCATCTGCCGGCGCCTCTGGAGGAGGTGAGCGAAGCGGATTTCGACCGGGTCTGGGCGGTGAACGTGAAGTCGGTCTATCTGAGCGCGCGCGCCATCGTGCCGCACATGAAGGCCAACGGGGCGGGGGCGATCCTGAACGTGGCATCCACGGCAGGGGTCAGCCCGCGGCCGCGGCTGAACTGGTACAATGCCTCGAAGGGCTGGATGATTACCGCGACCCGGGCGATGGCGGTGGAGCTTGCGCCCAAAGGCGTTCGGGTCAACGCGATCAACCCGGTAGCCGGCGAGACGCCGCTGCTGAAAAGCTTCATGGGCGGCGAGGATACGCCCGAGGTGCGGGCGAAGTTCCTGGCGACGATCCCGCTGGGGCGGTTCTCGACCCCCGAGGACATGGGCAACGCGGCCGCCTTCCTGTGTTCGGACGAGGCGAGCATGATCACCGGGGTGGCGCTGGAGGTGGACGGCGGGCGCTGCATCTGACGCTGTTTTCCCGGGCCGGGGCCGGGGGTTTCGCACCCCCGGACCCCCGCGGAGTATTTGGGGCAAGATGAAGGAGGGTGGCGATGAAGGTGGGACCGCGTAATCTGATCACCGATGTGGATGGGCTGCGGGTCGGTAACGCCGAGGAGGCGCGCCTGAAAAGCGGCTGCACGGTGGTTGTGGGCGATGCGCCCTTTGTCTGTGCTGTCGATGTGATGGGCGGCGCGCCGGGGACGCGGGAAACCGACCTGCTGGCGCCCGACAAGATGGTTCAGGGGGTGGATGCGCTGGTGCTTTCGGGGGGCTCGGCCTTCGGGCTGGAAGCGGCCGCGGGCGTGGTCGAGGGGCTGCGCGCGGCCGGGCGCGGCTTCGACGTCGGGGGCATGAGGGTGCCGATCGTGCCGGCGGCGATCCTGTTCGACCTGCTGAACGGCGGGGACAAGAGCTGGCGGGAGAACCCCTATCCGGCGCTGGGGCGCCGCGCACTGGAGGCGGCTGCGGAAGAATTCGCCCTCGGAACCGCCGGTGCCGGAACCGGGGCCACCACGGCGGAGCTGAAGGGCGGGCTGGGCTCGGCCTCGATCGTGCTTGACGGCGGGGCCTGCGTCGGGGCGCTGGTGGCCGTCAACGCCCTGGGAAGCCCGACGCCGCACGGCCAGCCGCAGTTCTGGGCCGCGCCCTGGGAGATCGGCGCCGAATTCGGCGGCCTCGGGGCAGTCATCGCCTGCGATCCGCTGGAAAATCTGGCCGTGGACAGGCTGCGGGGCATGAAACCCGGCGCCAGCACCACCATTGCGATCGTGGCCACGGACATCCGCCTGAGCAAGGCCGAGGCCAGGCGGATGGCGGTGGCCGCTCAGGACGGGCTGGCGCGCGCGCTGGTGCCCTCGCATACCCCCTATGACGGCGATCTCGTCTTCGCCGTCTCCACCGGGCGGCGGGAGATGGAAGATCCGGCGCTCGATCCGGTACGCCTCGGGCATGCTGCGGCCTGCTGCCTGTCGCGGGCGGTGGCGCGGGGGGTTTTCCTGGCTCGGGAGGCCGAGGGAGATGGCCTGCCCTGCTGGCAGGCGAAATGGGGCCGCTAGCCGGCGGCCGCGGCGCGCCGCCAGGCCCCCAGCCAGAGAAGCGCCAGCGCGAAGGACAGGAGCGCGTTCCAGCTGGCCATGGACAGGCCCAGGAACTGCCAGGCGATTTCGTCGCAGCGCACCAGCGGTGCGGCCATGATCCGTTCCATCAGCTGCTCGGGGGTCAGATCGCCGACGGGGCCGCCGCTGCAACTGTCGGGCCCCGGCCACCAGCCGCGTTCGACCCCGCTGTGATAGGCGCCGATCGCCCCGCTCGTGGCCGCCGCCAGCGCCCCCAGCAGCGGCAGAAAGGCCAGCGGAAGGGCCAGCGCGACCGCCCCGAGCATCACCGCCGCGCCATGCGGCCAGCGCTGCCAGAGACACAGCTTGCAGGGCGCATAGCCCATCGCCTGGAACCCCCAGGCCCCGAGCAGGAGCGCCGCCGAGCCTCCGGCGGCCAGAAGGATGAGCTGCTTGTGTGTCACAGGTATTTCACCACGTAGAATCCGCCGACAAGTAGCACCACGAACAGCGTGAACATCAAGCCCAATCTGCGTTCGATGAAATCGCGGATCGGGGCGCCGAACTGCCACAGCAGCGCGGCAATCAGGAAGAAGCGCGCCCCGCGGGCAATGATCGAGGCGACGATGAACACCGGCAGTGACAGCCCGGTAGAGCCGGACAGGATCGTGATCACCTTGTAGGGGAAGGGTGTCACCCCGGCGATCAGCACCGCCCAGGGGCCGAACCGGTTGTAGCGCTCGGCAAAGGCGGCAAAGGAATCGGCCTTGCCGTAGAATTCCAGCACCGGGCGGCCGATGCTCTCGAACAGGCCCCAGCCGATGTAATAGCCCAGAAGCCCGCCTGCCACCGAAGACAGAACCGCGACCCCGGCGATCAGGAAGGCGCGATGCGGCGCGGCGATGATCATCGGGATCATCAGCAGGTCGGGCGGGATCGGGAAGACCGAGCTTTCCAGAAAGGCGACAAGCGCCAGCGCCCAGAGCGCCCGCGGGTGCTCGGCCAGTGCGATCGTCCAGTCGTAGAGGCGCCTGATCATATCCCTGCCTTTCCCGCGGTTTTTGCGCATGACGGAACGCGCAGGTCAAGGCATTCGGGAAACCCGCACGCCGGCGCGGGCAGGGCCCGGATGGTGCGCTGGCGGGGGCGGTGTTCCGCCTTCAGGCGACCGGCAGGGTGCGGGGAGGGCGCTTAGGGCTGGACCCCGGGCGGCTGCGCGGCTAGACCCGGAACAGCAGGCCCGAGTGGCGGAATGGTAGACGCAGGGGATTCAAAATCCCCCGCCCGCAGGGGCGTGAGAGTTCGAGTCTCTCCTCGGGCACCAGCTTGCTCCGTCGGAAGGCGCCCGGCCGAAAGCGCGCATCCCATCGCGCGGCGGCGGTTCAGCGATTCCCGAATCCGCTGCCGGCAAGGCGCTTCCAGGTGGCCAGGATCTCGGCGCGCCGTTCTGTCGGCACGCTCATGAACATCTGCACCCCGGCCCCGGCACCATAGAAGAGCGTCTCGCCGCCCGGCCCGGCATCGAGCGCGCTCAGATACGCCGGGCGTCGGGCGGCGGGAAAGCAGCCGTCCAGCCGTCGGCGGAGAAAGTCGGGTTCTGCGCAGGCCAGCCTTTCCAGCTCGTCCAGCGCCTCGGCCCGGCCGATCTTCTGCGCCACGCCGAGCCGGTCGATCACCACCGTGCCGCTGGCCATCGGTGCACAGCTTTCCACGAAGCGGTCGATCAGATCGCTGTCGATCCCCGGAGCCGGCGTCGCAAGCGATATCCCCCAGACGGCGGCCAGAGTCTCGCTCGCGCAGCCGGCAACGCCTGCGGGCAGGGAGCCGGAATCGCGACTGGCGGCGACGAACAGCGACTCGGCGTCCGCAAGAGCCGCCTCCAGCGCCCGGCCCAGCGCCTCGAGCAGCGCCGGTTCGGCAGCGGACAGGGGGCGCTCCAGAACCTCCTCCGCCGCCGCCGCGAGGGCAGGCGGCGCCATCTCGCGCAGGCGGAACAGGCGCCGGTTGGCGACTTCGAGGCGAAACCGGCGGCCCCGGTCGGTGACGAAATCAAGCTCGCGCGGGAGCACGGTCTCGTCGATTTCGCGCAGCACCGCCCGCAGCGCTCCGCCGGGGGCGGAAATCTCCAGCCGACGGCCGGCCCGCGCGCGCGACTCGGGCGGGCCGGCCAGCTTCCGCAGCTGGGCGAAAAGGCGCTCTTCGTCGCTTACCGGCGGGGACATCGGGCCCTCCCGAATCGGCCTGGGGGATTCATGAAAGCGCCTCCAGCGTCCTGGCCATCCGGGCCAGAAGCTGCTCGCTGTCGGCGGCGATGTCGCAGATCGCGATCAGGACTTCCTGTGGCGTATCGGGGGTGCGCAGCAGCAGGCACTGTTCGCTCGTGCCGGTGAGCACCGCCCGCTGCGGCTGCGGGTGCCCGGCCGGGCTCGGTGCCGCCTGATGCGATGCATCCCCCGTGCGCTGCGCATCTTCGGGCGGCGTGCCGGCAAGCACCGGGGCGGCAACCCTGGCGGTGCGCCCGCAGAACAGTTCCTGTGCGGCGCGGCAGAGCGCATCCAGTCGTTCCTGCGGCTGGCGGCCGCGGGCGCTCTTCCAGAGCACTGTCCGGGTGGAGATGTCGGCCAGCGCCAGCGCGCGGCAGTCGTCCAGTTCCCGGAACAGCGTTTCCAGACGCTCGGTGATGATACTCATGCCGCCTGACCGCTCCGTTCTGCGCCGCGGCCGCTGTACCGTCGGCTGACCTGCGATGCCGCTTGCGCCGCGTTTCGCGGCACTGCCTATGGGAAAACGGCCCCCGGCACAACCGCGGGGCGGGGAGGGGCGGGGCCGGACGGGGCGGAAGGCATGCGCCCCCGGCCAGGACCCGCCGCAGCGCCTGGTGAAGCAGGGGCGGCATTTCAGGCCGGGTTCAGGGCTGCCGGCGGGCAACCGGCAGGCGGGCCGGAGGGGCGCGGCGGGCGGGCGGTGGCGGGGCGGACCCGGGCCGGCCGGACGCGGATCGGGCGCACCCGGGGCGTTTCCGGGGCCGTGCTTCTTTCGGCTGCCGCCTCGCCAGCCGCCAGCCGCTGCAGCAGATCGAGCAGATGCTGCGAGAAGGCCTCGGCGCCGCTGGCGATCCACTGCTGCCGGTCGTATTCCGCCTCGATCGCCCTGGTCAGCGAGATCGGAAAGATTTCCTCGAACAGCGCGCCGGCTTCGTGGCGCACCCGCTGCAGGACCCGCGCGCGATCGCGCTCTGAAAGGAGCTTGTCGCAGCGGGTGATGAGAAGCAGGCTTCTGGCGCGCACCCGCTCGGGAACCTCGGCCCAGACGGCGGCCTCGCTCTGGCGCCAGGCCTGGGTGGCATGGGTGCACCAGAGCACCGCATCGGCCTTCTCCAGCACCCCCTGCCAGACTTCGGGCGACATGTTCGGATCGGAAATGCCGGGCATGTCGATCAGGTCGCACAGATGGAGAATGTCGGCGTCCAGGAACATCCGGATCAGCGCGGTCTCCTCGAGCGACACTTCTTCCAGCCGCGCCGGGTCGAGCGGCAGCTGCTCTCCGTCGCGGGTTTCCCGCCAGGGCGCGTCGCGACCGTGGGAGAGCCAGACCGGCGGAAGCTGGGTCGCGGTTACCCGGACCGGCAGCGGCGCGGTGCCGAGCAGGAGGTTGCACAGGGTGCTCTTGCCGGCGCTGAACTCGCCCATGATCGCCAGGCGGGGGCGGCGCGGAGCGTCGGCGGTGCCTGCCCCGGCAGCGCCTTCCGATCCGGCTTGCGCAGCGGCCGGTGGCGACAGGCCGGAATCGGCGCGCGGCGCGTCGCCTTCTCTGCCTTTCCTCTCTTCCCGGAGCGGGGTTTCGGGCGCTGTCCGGCCCCGGGGGGAAGCGGTGGTTGTCGTCATGGTTCTGCCTGTTGTGGTCTGATCTGCGGTTTCGGGCATTGGTGTGCGCAGCTCCTTTCCGGGTTCAGCCGACATAGCGGTTCAGCGTATCCAGCGTGTCCTGGACGGCGCTGCGGCGTTCTTCCTGCGCCGCGGTGGCAAAGGCGTCGTCGAGCGTTCCCTCTCCGGAACGGGCGCTGTCGCCGAGCCGGCCCAGAAGCGCCCGCTGCTCGTTCAGGAATTCGTCGAGCAGCGCGCGCGCCTCGCGCCGCAGGGCGGTGGCCTGGCCGGTGCCCAGCTCTTCCACCACGGGGGCGGTTTCGGCCCGGATCATTTCCTGGAATTCGGCGGCCAGGCTTCGGTAGCCGCGGCGTTTCTGCCACCAGCTCTTCCACCAGCTGACCTGGAGATCCAGCGCGATCGTCTGCCCGAGGAAGACCGGCGGCGGCACCCGCGGCGGGGCAGGGGGGGCGATGCGCAGGGCGTTGCCGAGATGGCCGAAGCAGCTCGCGAACAGCTCGGTCATCTCGCGCGCGGCGGCCTCATAGACCTCGCCGGCGGCGCTCTGCGCGCGGGCGCCGAACAGCCGGTAGCCCGAGCGCAGCAGCACCCGCAGCCCGGCCGGATCGTATTGCCAGAGCGCCTTTTCGCCATTGGCCTCCAGATGCGCGATCAGCGCTGCGGTGGCACGGTCCAGGAAGCTGCGGTGCGCCCGCTCCAGACGCAGGGAGAATTCCTCCTGCAGCCTGTCGAAACGCGCTTCGAGATCCTGCGCGGCCCGGATCGCGATCGCGTCCAGCCGCCGCTCCAGGGTCCGCCGGTCGGGGAGCTCCCTGTCCGGCGCCTTGCGCCGCAGCCAGATCACCCGCTCGTCGGCCTGCATCGATTCGGCCATGTTCCTGATCTTGCGGGCAACCTTGTCGATGATCTCCCGCCCCTGGGATTCGGCAATCCTGTCGGCCAGCTCCGTCATCAGCGTGCCGACCCCGGAAAGGGCCCAGATCATCTGCGCCGGGCTCTGGGGCTCATCGGCCGGTTCGAGCGCCTGTTCGGCCCAGTCCAGCAGCGCGCCGGCGCTGTCGCGCGAGAGCGCATCGAGATCGCCGGAAAGCGCCTTGCCGGCCCAGTAGGCGCTGCCGAAGATGATCCGCGCCCCGGCCGGCCCCTCGTGCTGGCTGAGCGTGTGCCGGATGCTGTCGCGGATCTCCTCCACCTGCCGGGAGGGCTGCGGGAGTTCGTCGATCCGGTTGACGAAGATCACCACCTCGCGCGCCCGGATATTCGAGATCAGCCGGATCAGCGCCATGTCGACCGAGCTGAGCGCCTGATGCGCCGACAGGACCAGCACGCAGAGCCGGCTGCCACGGATCGCGCGGATCGTGACCTGCTCGCGCATCAGGAAGGTGTCGTTGACGCCCGGGGTGTCGCGGATGCACAGCCGGGTGGGGAATGCCGGGTGATGGAAATGCAGCGCGGCCGCCCGGGTGATGTCGGCAAAGCGCCCCTGGCTGTCTCCCTCCTCCGCGCCGGCGGCATCGCCGAAGTCGTCCCCGAGGCAGACGTAGCGCTCGATCAGCTCCCGGTCGAAACTGGTGTAGTCGTGCTCCTGGCCCAGGAGCATCTCGAAGCGCCGCCCCAGGCGTTCGCGGGCCCTGTCGCGCATCGCCTCGATCTGGCGGCGCACCTTTTCGAGTTCGGCATCGGCACCGGCCCGGCTGGCCATCTCGCCCATCCGACCGCCCCGGTCGAGCAGGCGCGCCCATTCCTCCTCGTCGAAGAAGCGGAACCGCGCCCGGTTGCCCTCGGGCAGCGGGGCGGGGGACATGTGCAGCGAGGTCACGACAGATGTCCAGGGGTTGACATCGGTCGGCAGGAGGTCGGGCCAGCCGATCATCGCGTTGATGAGCGAGGTCTTTCCGGCCTTGACCTGGCCGATCAGCGTTACCGCGGGTTCGAATGCGTCCAGCTGGCGGCGCAGCTGAACCGCCCTGGTGCGGATCGTCTCGTCGCCGACCCGGGCCAGCCGGACCAGCGCGGCGCGCAGCGATTCCGCCTTCTGCTCATGCGCTGCAAGCCCCGCTACCGAGGGCGACAGAAGCGCAGCCGCCGCCGGAGGAGGGCCCTGCCCGGGCGCGGACGGTTCCGGCTCTCCCGGTTTCGCGTCCCCCGGCCTGGGCGCGACCGCGAGATCCGGGGCCGTCCCTTCCGGGCGCACGGCTGCCGCCGTCTGCTGGATCGCTGCTTCAGAATTCATCTTTCCCCGCGAAGGCCCTCCTGCTGTGCCGGGCAGACTCCCCCCGCCTCTCGCGAAGATTGTCCCCGAAATCGAAGATTGTCCCCGGTTCCCGGACAAACCCGCAGAATGTGTTCATTTGTAGATTTGCTCACCCAATTCGGGCGATTTTTGGGCACGGATCCGGCGAAAACATGCGGGATGCGGACAATTCACGCCGCAATGAGTTCTTCTCACGCCGCAATGAGTTCTTCCATGTCCCGGCGCAGCTGCATCAGGACGCTCAGCGCATCGGCCGCCGGCCCGATCCCGTCCTCCATCTGCAGCAGGATCATCACGTCGCCGGCTTCCAGCCAGCGCGCATGCAGCCGGTCGGCCTCCGGCCCGGCGCCGGGAGAGGGTTCGAGCATCCGCGCAATCTCCCGGGTGATGGCCACGCATTCAGCGAGGATACGGGCCGCCCGATCCTCGTTGTCGCGGGCGATTTCAAGCATCTGCAAGGCCTTCTCCCGCAGCAGATCGTGCGCCGGGCGCAGCGCCTCGGCCGGTTCTGCCGCTTGCGCCGCTTCCGGCGCTCGGGGCGCGGGCTGGCGGCGGGGCCGGGAGGGCGGCCGAGGAGACGGCGGCGGTGCGCAAGCGGCGCCCTCGCTGGCGCGCAGCCGTTCCAGAAACAGCGCTGCACGGTCCAGATGCGCCTGTCGGCCGAGCCGGGCCTGGCGCAGGATCGTGCCGCGCAGGGCCTTGCCGCCGCTGGCCGACCAGGCCTGCGGGTCGCGCGGCGCACCCCTTTCGTCCAGCGCAGCCAGGGCCGGGCGGGTGGCGACCGGGATCAGGCTGTGGAATTCCTCCGCGACGCACTCTTCCAGCGCCGCGATCCGCTCGGCGAGAATGCCGGCTTCGGCAAGAAGATCGGCCTTGGAAAGGACGAAGAAGGCGTGGTCCTTGCGGGCATCGGGCATGGCCGCCCAGAACGCCTGCTGTTGCGGCGGGAAATCCTGCCCGCACCACAGGATGATGTCGGCCCGCGCCAGCGTGGCGCCCGGCTCCTGCGCTGCCGGGTCCGGGGCTTCCGGCAGCGCGATTTCCTGCAGCGAGATCTCGCGCAGGGCAGGAAGGGGGAGGCACAGCCGCAGGGTGCGGGCCGGCGCCCCCGAACTCGGGGCGAAGCACAGCTGCGAAACCGTTTCGCTGCCTCCCCCCTCGAGAGCGAAGGACGCGCTCTCGGCATCGCCCCAGCGCAGTTCGAGCGGCGGGATCGTGCCGCCTTCGGGCAGCCGCGCGAGCCCGGCCAGAAGCGCCGCCACATGGCTCTTGCCGCTCCCGGGCGGGCCGGTCACGGCGATGCGCACCTCCGCGCGCGCCCGCTCCAGGATCTGCCGCCCCTGGTGGGCGGTTTCCGGCGCCAGGGATTCGTCGGCGAGTGCCCGTTCCAGCGCGGCGAGAATTTCCTGCCGGTCCTGTTCCGGCCGGTGCGTCATCGCTGTGCCCCGCCGCCCCGGCGCAGGAACTGCAGCGGGCGCAGCACCGTGGCCCCGCCAGCGCCGCGGCGCCCGGCCGCAACGCCCTGCGGCGCGCGAGAGGCGCCTTGCGCGCCCGGCTCGGGGTCGCGGATCCGCACCACCGCGATGGTCACATTGTCCTGCTCCGGATCCTCGGCGCGCTCCACCTCCGCAAGCAGGGAGCCGGCGATCTCGGCGGCAGGGGCATCGGCTCCGCAGCGCGCGATCACCGCCGCGATCGCCTCTTCGCTCAGGGTCTGCAAGCCATCGCTGGCGGCGATCACCACGTCGCCGCCCCGGAGCATCACCGGCTCGGAGGGGCAGTCGATCCGGGTGACCTCGTCGCCGATCAGAACCGACGTCAGACAGCCGCGGTCGGGGTGGTTGTGCGCCACCTCGGCGGCGATCAGCCCGGCCTCGGCCATGAAGTCGATCTGCGGCGCCATGGAATGATCCTCGTTCAGCCGCTGCAGCACGCCGTCGCGATACAGCAGCAGCGGCGAATCCCCGACCGAGATCCAGTAGAGCCGCCGCCCGGCAAAGACCGGCGCCACCAGCGTGGCCCCCATTCCCCTGGCCTCCGGATGTGCGTTCACATGGCCGCGCAGGCACTGGTTGGCCGACAGCGCCGCCTCGCGCAGGATGGCGCCGATCTCGCGCTCGAAGCGCTCCGGCGCGCCCGACTGCAGCTTGAGCTCGCTGAACACCTCGGTGACGATGATCTTGCTGGCCACGTCGCCGGCCGCGTGCCCGCCCATGCCGTCGGACAGCACCGCAAAACCGATCGGCGCCCCGATCTGGAAGTCGGTGCTGATCGCGTCTTCCTGTTCCTCGCGCCGGCCCTGGCTGATCGCGGTGGCGGCGTCGTAGTGCATTTCAGGCCGTGGCTGCATCGTCCAGCTCGTCCCTGCCCGTATCCCGCCAGTCGAAGCTCTCGCCGCACAGGGCCACGAAGCGCAGGACCGTCTCGCCGATGCGGATGCTGTCGCCCGAGGAGAGCTCTTCGGTGCTCAGCACCGGACGGTTGTTCAGCCGCACCAGATTGGCCTTGCCCCCGTGACCGAGGAAGAATTTCCGCTGTTCTTCGTCATAGGCGAGCGCCGCATGGTTGTCGCGCGAGATGCTGGTATCGCCGAAGTCGAGCCGGATCGCCTGCCCCTCGCCGCGCCCGATCGAGGAAACTCCCATCCCCAGCGCGAAGGAGGCCCCGCGCCCGGGCCCGTCGACGACCACGATCCAGCCGGTCGGAAAGGCGCTGCCGGGGGTGGCAGGCGCGTGCCGGGCCTTCTCGATCGGATCGGCGACGATTGCCCCGGCCGGCTCGAAGCCGAGAAGCCTGGTCTTGACCCGCCCGGCCCGCCGCCCGGCCCGGCCGGCCGCCGGGGCGGGGATTTCCACCGCAGCGCCTCCCGGAGCGCCGGCGCCGAGTCCGCCGGCCGCTCCGGGCGCTCCGGCGGGCGCGGCTCCCGGGCGGGCCTGCGCGGGTGCCGCCTTGCCGCTTCCTGTGGCGCTCGCGGCGGTGCTGCCACCATCGGCGGCAGGGGCCTGCGGGCGGTGCTGTCTTGCCGCGGCGGTCGTGGTCGCGCCCCGGGGCGGAGCATCGGGCCCGGGCCCGCCGGCCGCGGTCTGCCGCTCCGGCCGGGAGGCGCCCGGCGGCGGCGTGTCGGCAGAGGGGGGGCGGGCCGGAGCCCGCTCGGCAGCGGCGGGATGGGCACCGGTGCCGGCGGCCGGAGAGCCTGCCTTCCGCCCTTCGGGGGACGCATCGGGGGAACCTTCGGGGGAAGCCGCGGTTCCGGGCTGCGCTTCCGGACCGGGCCGGGGAGAGGACGGCGCCTTCGCGTGTTCGGGGGAGCCCCCCGTTCCGGCGCCCCCAGCTCCGACACCCCCAGTTCCGGCATCGGCCGGTGCCGTCACGCCAGCCCGGGGCGCGGCAGGGGCCGGGGGGCGGCCGGCGGCCGCGCCCTCGGGCCTTCCGGCAGGTTCCGGCCTTCGTGCGGGTTCTCCCTGGATTTCGGCCACCAGCTCCGAAAGCCGACCGACGGCCTCGGAAGGCGCCGCCTTGGCGGGGGCGGCGGGCTGAGAGGAGGCAGCGGACGGAGGAGCGGCCTGATCGCGGGCGGGGGCAGGCTTGCGGGAAGCCTGTGGCGCGCTTCTTTGCGCGCCCTTTTCCCTATCCGCCCCCGTATCTGGCCCCGTATCCGCCCCCGTATCTGGCCCCGCACCCACGCCTGCTGCCGGAACGGCCGGAGGCTGGGCGCTCTCGCGCAGCCGGGCCTGGATCGAGGCCAGGCTGGCAAAGAGATCTTCGCTGCCCTCCGGCTCTTCCACATGCGTCGCGCCTCCTCCGGCGCGCTCCTGCTGCCGTGCGGCCTCCGGTTCCGGCGCGCCGGTGATCCGCTCCAGGGGTTCGACCGACTCGTCTTCTTCTTCCGCGCCGCGTTTTCTGGCGATCATTTCCTTGAGGAATTTCATCTGCCTGCCCTTCCGATATGGTCGTCATTCGTGTTTTGCGCCTCGCGCACCGGCCAGACCGAGATCCGCAGCCGCTGCCAGAGGGACTTGCGCGGCGGTGCGATGGAAAACAGGTCCGGCACGGTTTCGTAGCGCCGCCCGGGCGGCCCGCTCCCCGGTGGAAGGCCGGGGCGGGGCAGCGGCGCCGGGCCGGTCTGCGGCGGCGGGAACGGCGCCTCCGTCTCCGACATTCCGCTCCGAGCCGGAGGGGAGCCGGAGGAGAAGGTTCCCGTCGCCGGCTCCGCCCGGAGCGCGCCGCGCTCGAAGTGCGCCTCTGCCACGGGGGGCTCCGCCACGAGGGGAGGCTCCGGGGTTGCAGGGGAGGAGGCCCCGGGCGGACGTTCCGCCCTGCTGCCCGTCGTCGGCGTGCCCTCCGGAAGGGAGTCGGCCAGCGGCTGCGCAACCGAATCCGGCCAGGTGGCGTCCGCTTCGCTCCTTGCCGCGGCAGCCTTGCGCGCCGCCCGGGCGCGTTCCTCCTCCTCGATCAGCTGATCGATGGTGCGATAGACCTTGCGCGGCTTTTCGGCCTTCTTCGCCTCTTCTTCCTCCTGCGCCTTGATGCGGGCCAGATCGCGCTTCATCGCCTCGAGAACGTCGCGGTTGGTCGCGCTCACCAGCTCCGAGATCGCCTGTTCGATCTCCTGAGCATCCCGGGCGTTGCGCCGGGCCGCCTTCGCCCGGTGGCTCCGGTCGATCTCGGCCAGCCAGGCCTCGGCGCTCGGGTGGCGATCCTTCGGGAACAGGCGCATCGCCTTGTCGATCCCGGCCAGGAAGGCGGGCGGATAGCCGCTGATCCGCCCGGCCAGGGGCTGGTAGGGATCCGGCTCGCGGGCAGCGGCGGCGGCAAGGCGGGTCTGGCTGTTGGGCGGCGCCTTGCCGGTTATCACGTGGTAGAAGCTGGCGGCCAGCGAATAGAGGTCGCTCGAAGGCGCCTGCTCGCCGCCGGCGATGTAGAACTCCTGCGGCGAGTAGCCGTCCTTGACCACCATCAGCGCCGAAAGCGCCCGGGTCGCCTTGGTCGCCTTCTCCCGCGCGGCGCCGAAGTCGATCAGGATCGGGGTGTCGTCGGGACGCAGCAGGATGTTGTCGGGCGAGATGTCCCGGTGGAGGATTCCCTTCTCATGGACGAATCCCACCGCCCGCAGCAGCGTCTTCAGCATTTCCTGCACCCGGGCCGGGTCCAGCCGCTCCGGGGTTTCCTCGATGACATCGAGCAGATCCATCCCCTCGATCCGGTCGAGCGCCATGTAGGCGGTCTTCCGGTCTTCGAAGACCTGATGCACCCCGACGATATTGGGGTGGTCGAGCTTTGCCAGCTGGCGCGCCTCGCGCACGAACAGGCGGACGACCGACAGGAAATCCTTCTGCTGCTTTTCGGAAACCGCCCGCACCAGCTCTCCCTCGCGCCGGCAGAGCATGGCCGGGAAGCATTCCTTGACGACGACGCTGCGCTCAAGGCTGTCGCGTGCCAGATAGGTGATCCCGAAACCGCCGCTGTTGAGAAAGCGCTCGATCACATATTGCCCCTGGAGCAGCGAGGTGCCCGGGGGCAGCGCGTTCTGGCCGCCGCTTGCGGCGGGGAGTGCTTCGGCGCTGTTCATGCCCTGCCCATCGCGCTGTTCCCTGTCCGGGCCGGGTTCGACGCCCCGCGTCCGCCCCCATCTGCCCCATGTGCCCCATGTGCCCGTCTGCATGCCGCAGGCGTGCCATCTGCCATCCGGCCTGCCATCCGGCCCGCGCCCGCGTCCCGCCGGCATCCGCATGCGGGCAGGCGGAACGGGCGCAGAAGTTCAGCTTGCTCAGGAAAGTGGCGAAATCATGGTCATTTTGCGAAAGAAGCTGGTCCGGGGGCTCCGGCCTGCCCGGCGCGGAACGAACAGGGCGCCAGCCGCAGCCGCAGCGGGCACGGCGGCAGGCAGGCGGAAGGCGGGAGAGGGGCGGGGAAGGGAGGTCTGTCCGACATGCCGCGCGCAGTTCCCGGAAACGGGCGCGCCCCGGCGGAGCGGCAGGCGCCGGCCGGGGCGGGATCAGCGCCGTTCGCACCGGGCGCTGCACCTGCGCCAGGCGGCCCAGTCCTCGGGAGTGTCGAGGTCGGTGGTGGCATGTCCGACGGGCAGGGGAACGGCGATGACTTCTTCGGCGTGCACAAGCCCGCGCGCGCCGCAATCTCCGCGCAGCTGTCCCAGGGCCGCGAACAGGCGCGCCGGCAGGACCACCGGATTGCCCGGGGTGCCGTCCGGCCCGCAGGCGCGCACGATCCGCCGTCCGCCGGCCCCGGCAAAGGCGGCCAGAAGCCGGCGCAGATCCCCGGTGGCGATCTCGGGCATGTCGGCCAGCATGATCAGGGCGCCCTCCGTCCGTGGCGGCAGCGCCGCGATTCCCGCGCGCAGCGCGGCCGCCATGCCCTCGGCGGGGTCGGCAACCGGGACCACCTGCACCGGCAGGTCGCAGATCGCGCCCGCGCGTTTCCTGTCGCCCGCCGGCAGGGTGACGAACAGCGGCGCGCCACATTCCAGCGCCCGCCGGGCCATCCGCCGCAGCAGCGGCTGGCCGTCGATCTCCTCCAGGAGCTTGTCGCGCCCGCCCATCCGCGCGGAGCGCCCCGCCGCCAGAAGCAGCACGGCGACAGGCGCGCCCATCAGCGCTCGGGGATCAGCCCGCGCGGGCTGAAGCGCAGCACCAGCAGCAGGATCACCCCCATGGTCAGCAGCCGCATGTGGGCGGCGGACTTGATCAGATGTTGTCTGATCGCGGAGTCCTCGGCCATGCCGGCGGTGATCTGTTCCATGATCCACAACCCGATCGGCTCCACCTGCACCCAGAGGAACCAGATCAGGAACCCGCCCAGCACCGCTCCCCAGTTGTTGCCGGATCCGCCGACGATCACCATCACCCAGACCAGAAAGGTGAAGCGCAGCGGGTTGTAGGTGCCCGGCGTCAGCTGGCCGTCGAGGGTGACGAGCATCGCCCCGGCGAGCCCGACCACCGCCGAGCCGAGGATGAAGATCTGCAGGTGCCGCCCGGTCACGTCCTTGCCCATCGCCTCGGCCGCCACCTCGTTGTCGCGGATGGCGCGCATCATCCGCCCCCAGGGCGAATTGAGCGCCTTCTGCGACAGCCAGATCAGCGCCAGCAGGATCACGGCAAACAGCAGCGCGTAGAGCAGCTTGACCACGATCGCCGAGGCGCTTACCGGGTCCAGCCCCCAGCCCTGCATCCGGGCGACGAAAGCGGCGGAGTCCTGCAGCTCGATCTCGTAGGGAACCGGCCAGGGGCGGGGGATGCCCACCACGTTCTTGACCCCGCGGCTCAGCCAGTCCTCGTTCTTGAGCACGGCGATGATGATCTCGGCAATCCCCAGCGTGGCGATCGCCAGATAGTCCGAGCGCAGCCCGAGCGCCGTCTTGCCGACGATCCAGGCCGCGCCCGCGGCCAGCAATCCGCCGACCGGCCAGCCGATCAGCACCGGCAGACCCAGCCCGCCGAGATAGCCGGTTCCGGCCGGGTTCACCGCCTCGATCGCCGCCACCGCCGGGTCGAACAGCCAGCGAAAGAGGAAAAAGCCGATCACCAGGAACACCGCCAGGACGAGGCCGCGCGCCCGGCGGCCGCGCAGCCGCTTCCACAGCGCCACCGCCCCGGCGATGGTCGCCACGGCCACCGCCAGCGCCAGCAGGACGCGGGCACCGCCGGCGGCCCAGGCCTCGGCCACCGGGGGCATGGAGACCAGCACCGCGCCCAGCCCGCCCAGTGCCACGAAGCCCATGACCCCGACGTTGAACAGCCCGGCATAACCCCACTGCATGTTGACCCCGAGCGCCATGATCGCGCTGATCAGCCCCATGTTCAGGATGTTCAGCGCCACGTTCCAGCTGTTCAGCAGGCCGGTGGCGACGATCAGCGCCGCCACGGCGGCAAACAGGAGCGGATTCCTGAGCGTCGGGTTCATACCGCCTTCCCCCTGAACAGGCCGGTGGGGCGGAACAGCAGCACGATAATCAGGATCGCGAAGCTGACCGCGAACTTGTAGTCGGTGGACATCAGCTGCACGAGCCCGTCGGGCTCCAGGTTTTCAGGCAACAGGTAGCGCAGCACCTTCTTCCAGGCATAGGTGACGGTGACTTCCGAAAAGGCGATGACGAAGCCGCCGGCAATGGCCCCGACCGGGCTGCCCAGCCCGCCAACGATGGCCGATGCGAACATCGGCAGCAGCAGCTGGAAATAGGTGAAGGGCTTGAAGCTCTTGTCCAGCCCGTAGAGCACGCCGGCGATGGTCGCCAGCGCACCGACGATCATCCAGGTGTAAAGCACCACGCGCTCGGGGTTGATTCCCGACAGGAGCGCCAGGTCCTCGTTGTCGGAGAATGCGCGCATGGACTTGCCGGTGCGGGTATGGTTGAGGAACCAGAACAGCAGCGCGACCACGATGATCGCGGTAATCACGGTAATCCCGGCGCTGGTCTTGATCGCAAGTCCTTCGCGCAGGCCGGTCATGGCCTTGAACTCGCGCGCCGATACGATGAAGCGCGCGCCGTCGGCAAAGCGCTGGTCGTCGGGGCCGATGACGAAGCGCACAAGGCCGTTCATGATGAACATCACCCCCAGGGACACCATGACAAAGATCACCGGCGCCGCCTTCTGCCGCCGGTAGAACCGGTAGACCACCCGGTCGGTGCCCAGCAGCAGCGCGACGGTGGCGACGATCCCGAAGGGCAGGGCCAGCAGCGCCGTGGGCAGAACCCCGAGACTGATGCCCAGGCTCTGGAACCACCAGGTCGCCAGGATGGTGACCATGGTGCCAAAGGCCATCGTGTCGCCGTGGGCAAAGTTGGAAAAGCGCAGGATGCCATAGACCAGCGTGATCCCCAGCGCCCCGAGCGCCAGCTGGCTGCCGTAGGCGATGGCCGGCACGATCACGAAATTGGCCAGCGCGACGATTGCGTTGAGCAGATCCATCGTTCAGCCCCCCAGAAACGATTTGCGCACTTCGGGATTTTCCAGAAGCGCCCTGCCGGTGTCGGTATGGGCATTGCGCCCCTGCACCAGCACGTAGCCCCTGTCGGCGATCGCCAGCGCCTGGCGGGCGTTCTGTTCCACCATCAGGATGGAAATGCCGGTGCGTGCCACCTCGATGATCCGGTCGAACAGCTCGTCCATCACGATCGGGGAAACCCCGGCGGTGGGCTCGTCCAGCATCAGCACCCTGGGCCGGGTCATCAGCGCGCGCCCCACGGCCACCTGCTGGCGCTGGCCGCCCGAAAGCTCGCCCGCCGCCTGGCGGCGCTTGTCGCGCAGGACCGGGAACAGCTCGTAGACCTGCTCCATGGTCTCGGTGATGTCGTCGCGGCGCAGAAAGGCGCCCATCTCGAGGTTCTCCTCCACCGTCAGCGAGGTGAAGATGTTGCTGGTCTGCGGCACGAAGGCCATGCCTTTCGCCACCCGGTCCTGCGGGGTGAGGCGGGTGATCTCCTCGCCATCGAGGCGCACCGCCCCGCCGCGCAGCTTCAGCATGCCGAAGACCGCCTTCATGGCGGTGGACTTGCCGGCCCCGTTGGGGCCCACGATCACCGCGATCTCGCCCCGTTCCACCGCCACCGTGCAGCCGTGCAGGATGTCCGCCCCCCCGTAGCCGCCGGTCATGTTCTCGCCGATCAGGAAGGGGCTGCCGGAGGCAGCGGGGCGCGGTTCGGCGGCGGGGAGCGTGCCGCCCGTGGTTTCGGGAAAGCCGCGGCTGCCCCGGCCTTCGGGGTTGGCGATGCTCGCGTCCTTGTTGCCGCGATCGTCCTGCCAGGGGGTCCTGCTCATGCGCCCACCTTGTCGCGGTTCTTCAGCCCGGTGCCCAGATAGGCCTCGATCACCTGCTCGTTGGCCTTGATCTCGTCGATCGAGCCCTCGGCCAGCACCCGGCCCTCGGCCATGCAGATCACCGGCTCGCACAGCCGGGCGATGAAATCCATGTCGTGTTCGATCACGCAGAAGGTATAGCCGCGCTCCCGGTTCAGCCGCAGGATCGCATCGGCGATGGTGTTGAGCAGCGTGCGGTTGACGCCCGCGCCCACCTCGTCGAGGAACACCACGCGGGCATCCACCATCATGGTGCGCCCCAGTTCGAGCAGCTTCTTCTGACCGCCCGAAAGGTTGCCGGCCTTCTCCTCGGCCAGATGGGCGATGGTGAGAAACTCCAGCACCTCGTCGGCCTTGCGCGCCAGCGCGCGTTCTTCTGCGCGGATGCGCGCGGGCGCGAACCAGGCGTTCAGAAGGCTTTCGCCGCTCTGCCCGCCGGGCACCATCATCAGGTTCTCGCGCACCGTCATCGAGGGAAATTCATGCGCGATCTGGAAGGTGCGCAGCAGCCCCTTGTGGAAGAGCACATGCGGCGGCAGGCCGGTGATGTCCTCGCCATCCATGAGGACACGGCCCGAAGTTGGCCTCAGAACGCCAGCTATCACGTTGAAAAGGGTAGTCTTTCCTGCTCCGTTAGGGCCGATGAGCCCGGTGATCGACCCCTTGGCGATCTCCAGGCTGGCCCCGTCAACGGCATGAAAGCCGCCGAAATGCCTGTGCAGATCCTCGACGGCGATCATCGCCGCACCGCTTGCCGGGCCTGCCTTGCTCACTGCATCAATCATGGCTTGCAACTCATGAGAACAGCCCGGAATTTCCGGGCTGTTCCCTCGTCTTCATGCGCCGTCCTCAGCGATACTTGACGGTGGTGACCTTGCCGCCCTCGATCACGATCTGACGGTAGTTGCCCGCCGATTCGCCCGGCCCGATCAGCTCCACCGCGGTGGCGCCGACATAGTCGATGTCCTTGCCCTCGGCCAAGAGCTTGAGCGCCTTTGCCAGTTCTCCCGGCAGGATCGGCTCGCCCGGGGCGTTGGCCACTTCCATCACCTTGCCCTTGTAGGCGGCCGGGTCGGAAGAGCCGGCGGCCTGCATGGCCAGCATGATCAGCGCCGCGGCATCGTAGCTTTCCGGCGTGAAGGGAGAGGAGGCGTCGAAGGCACCGCCGACGATCTCGGTGAACTTCGCGGCACCTTCGCTGTCGGTGCCCGGATGCTGGCCGGTGGAGCCGTCGATCTCGGTGCCGAAGTTCTCTTCCAGCGCGGCCGAGATCATCCCGTCGGGGAAGTGGAAGCTGTCGAAGGCGCCCGAATCCAGCGCCGCGCGCACGATGCCCGAGCCGCCCTGATCCACATAGCCGGCGACCACCAGCCGCTGCCCGCCGGCGGCCGCCAGCGCGCCCACCTCGGCCGAGTAGTCGGCCTTGCCGTCCTCATGGGCGGCGTTGATCGTCACCTTGCCGCCACGCTCCTCGAAGGCGGCCTGGAAGCTGTCGGCCAGGCCCTTGCCGTAGTCGTTGTTGGTATAGGTGACGGCCACCTCGTCGATGCCCTGCTCCAGCAGGATCTCGGCCATCACCACGCCCTGGCGGGCATCCGACGGCGCGGTGCGGAAGAACAGCCCGTTGTCCTCGGCGGTGGAGAGCGCCGGGCTGGTGGCCGAGGGCGAGATCATCACCACGCCGTTGGGCACGGCAACGTTGGAAAGGATCGCACCGGTCACGCCCGAGCAGTCGGCGCCGACGATGCCCTTCACCCCGTCGCCGGTGATCAGGCGCTCGGCGGCGGCGGTGGCGGCGCCGGCGTCGATGCAGGTGGAATCGGCGCGCACCGGCGTCACCGTGGCCCCGCCCAGCAGCGCGCCGGAATCGGAGACCTCCTTCATCGCCAGCTCGGCGCCGGCGGCCATCTGCGGGGTGAGCGATTCGATCGGGCCGGTGAAGCCGAGGATGATCCCGAGCTTGATCTCGTTGGAATGCGACCCGGCGGATGCCGCGCCGGCGGCCAGGGCGGTTGCGGCCGTGGCCATGAGCAGTCTTTTCATCGGATTTCTCCCTGGTTGGCTCGTTTTCTCCGGCCGGCAGGCTAGTTGGTGTTCGCGAAAAAGGAAAGCCCGAAAGCCGGCGGAGTTTTTCTTCCCCGCCGGCGCCCGGGCGTGCTATCCGTTCCGCATGCGGAACCGGACCGGAACAATGCCCCTCGTGCCCCACGCCTCCTCCGTCGATCTCATCGCCCATGTGCGCCGCCATGTGCGCCGCCATGTGCGCCGCGCCCTGGCGCGCCTGCGCAAGGCGCGCCGGGTGCGTCGGGTGCGCCCGGGCGCCGGTGCCCCCTTCCGCGTCTCCGCCCCCCGCCTCGCGGCGGGGGCGCTGGCGCTGCCGCTCGCCTTTCCGGCCGCCTTGCCGGCAGGGGCGGCGGCGGAGGGGGGCAGCGTCTCCACCAGCGCCGGGGAAGTGCGGATCGAGCCCGTGCTCGACGGGCTGAAGGAACCCTGGAGCCTCGCGTTCCTGCCCGACGGCGGCTTTCTTGTCACCGAGCGCGGCGGGCGGCTGACCCATGTCAGCGCCGAGGGCGCACGGCTCCGGGTCAGGGGCGTGCCGCCGGTGGCGCGCGGCGGGCAGGGGGGGCTGCTGGATGTGGTGGTCGCGCGCGATTTCGCCACCAGCCGCGAGATCTTCCTCAGCTTCGCGAAACGCCAGGGCGGCGGGTCGGGCACGGCGCTGGCCGTGGCGCGCCTGTCGGATGAGGGAACGCGGCTCGAAAGGCTGCGGACGATCTTCGAGATGCGCCCGGGAAGTTCCGGCGGGCGGCATTTCGGCGGGCGGATCGTCGAGGCGCGCGACGGCACGCTGCTGCTGACCCTCGGCGAACGCGGCGACCGGCCCTCGGCGCAGGATCTGTCGCGCCACAACGGCAGCATCATCCGCATCAACCGTGATGGCAGCGTGCCCGCAGACAACCCCTTCGTGAACACCCCCGGCGCCCGGCCCGAGATCTGGAGCTACGGCCATCGCAACCCGCAGGGCGCGGCGCTGGACGGGCGGGGGCGGCTGTGGATCAACGAGCACGGCGCGCGCGGCGGCGACGAGATCAACCTGATCCGCAAGGGCGCCAACTACGGCTGGCCGGTGATCGCCTACGGGGTGCATTATTCCGGGGCGAAGATCGGCGAGGGCACCCGCAAGGAAGGGATGGAGCAGCCGGAATACTACTGGGACCCCTCGATCGCGCCCTCGGGGCTGCTCGTCTATTCCGGCAGGCTCTGGCCGCAGTGGCGCGGGCATCTGTTCAGCGGTTCGCTGAAATTCCACATGATTTCCCGCCTCGACCCGAAGGGCTGGGAGGAGGAGCGCATCGCGGCGCCGCAGACCCTGCGGGTGCGCGACCTGCGCGAGGCGCCCGACGGCTCGATCTGGTTCCTGAGCGTGGGGCAGGGGGCCGTCTACAGGATGGTGCCGGGCTGAGCCGGCCGCGGCAGCGCTGTCGCTTCCTGTCATCTGCCTCCCGCTCTCCCGCCTCTCGTGCCTGTCTCGCGTGTCTGTCTTCTGTCTCTCGTGTCTGTCTCTCGTGTCGGCGTTGCGGCGGAGGCTCCTGCATGAATGCATGAAGGATCCCGGGGATCCGAGCGGTTTCGACAGCCGGGATCACCCCGGCGCGGGCAGCTGGCACGATCAGGTGGCGCTGTCCTTGCCGGAGAGACGGGATCCATGCGTTCCTCCGTGCACCCATCGTCAGCGTCATTGGCCTGCCGATGGTGCCGGCGCGCCGATGATCGGCGGTTTCCACCTGAACACGCTGTCGTCGGCGGAGAGGGGAATCACACCGGCAACCGCCGGGCATGCGCACCGCGTTCGCGATAGGGGGTGGTGTTGTAATGCGCCCGGTAGCATTTGGAGAAATGCGACGGCGAGGCGAACCCGCAGGCGAGCGCCACGTTGATCACGCTCATGTCGGTCTGCAGCAGCAGGTTGCGCGCCTTCTGGAGGCGCAGCTCCATGTAGTAGCGCTTGGGGCTGCGGTCGAGGTAGCGGCGGAACAGCCGCTCCAGCTGGCGGGTGGACATGCCCACCGCGGCAGCCAGGGCCGAGGGGCTCACCGGCTCCTCGATGCTGTTTTCCATCATCTCGATCACCCGCGCCAGCCTGGGGTGGCGCACCCCGATCCGGGCCGGCACCGAAAGGCGCTGCGTGTCCTGGTCGGTCCGGATCGCGCTGTAGAGCTGCTGATCGGCCACCGCGCCGGCCAGCTCGGGGCCGTGATCCCCGGCGATCAGGTTCAGCATCAGGTCGATCGAGGCGGTGCCGCCGGCCGCCGTCATCCGGTCGCCGTCGATGGTGAAGACGGCGCGGCTCAGCCGCACCTCATCGAAGGTTTCGGCGAAGCTGTCGCGGTTTTCCCAGTGGATCGTCGCCCGCCGCCCGTCCAGCAGCCCGGCCAGGGCCAGGGTATGGGCCGCGGTGCACAGCCCGCCGATCCGCACCCCGCGCCGGCTTTCGCGCCGCAGCCAGCCGAGCACCTGGCGGCTCGAGGCGCGGTCGATGTCGAGCCCGCCGCAGACCATGATCGTGTCGCCGCGCGCGGTTTCGCCAAGCCCCCCGTCGAGCCTGATGCCGATTCCCAGCGAACAGGTGGTCTCGGAGCCGTTCTCTCCGATCAGCGACCAGCTGTAGAGCTGCCTGCCGGCGATCCGGTTGGCAAGGCGCAGGCATTCCACGGCGCAGGAAAAGGACAGCAGGGTGAAGCGATCGAGCAGCAGGAAGTGGAAATGCGCGGGGCTGCCGGACCCCGACCGGGGCGGCCGGGCCGGCGTGCGCCGCACGGGGTGGGAACCGGACATGGCGCCTCCTCCTCTGTGAAGGTGACTCGACCGCACTTAGCGAACCAGCTTTGCCAGGATCTGGCAAGAGCGGGACGGGCTGCGGCCGGCGCGATCGCGGTTTGCGCCTTCGGCTGCCATGGCCTATAAGCGGCTCCTGACGTTTCGGGGAAGCGGAGCAACAAGAGATGGCAGAGTGGCAGAAATCCGGCTGGCGCGGCAGGCCGCGGGTCCAGATGCCGGACTATCCCGATCAGGACGCGCTGCGCGCGGTCGAGGCGCGGCTGGCCAAATACCCGCCGCTCGTCTTCGCCGGCGAGGTGCGCCGGCTGAAGGAGGCGCTCGGCCAGGCCGCCCGCGGCGAGGCCTTCCTGCTTCAGGGGGGCGATTGCGCCGAAAGCTTCGCCGAGTTTTCCGCCGATCTGATCCGCGATACCTTCAAGGTGATGCTGCAGATGGCGATGGTGCTCACCTATGGCGCCAAGGTGCCGGTGGTGAAGGTCGGGCGCATGGCCGGCCAGTTCGCCAAGCCGCGCTCGGCCCCGACCGAAACCATCGGCGGGCGCGAACTGCCCAGCTACCGCGGCGACATCATCAACGGTTTCGATTTCGACCCCGCCGCCCGGGTGCCCGATCCGCAGCGGATGCTGCAGGCCTATACTCAAGCCGCGGCCACGCTGAACCTGCTGCGCGCCTTTTCTCAGGGCGGCTATGCGAATGTGCACCAGGTGCACGCCTGGACGCTCGGCTTCACCCAGGGCGAAGAGGCCGCGCGCTATCGCGACGTGGCCAGCCGGATCTCGGACACGCTGGACTTCATCCGCGCCGCCGGGGTCAGCGAGGAAAGCGCCCACACGCTGCAGACGGTGGACTTCTACGTCAGCCACGAAGCGCTGCTTCTGGAATACGAGGAGGCGCTGTGCCGGATCGACAGCACCTCGGGGCGCCCGGTGGCCGGTTCCGGGCACCTGCTCTGGATCGGCGACCGCACCCGCCAGCCCGACGGTGCGCATGTGGAATTCTGCCGCGGGGTGCAGAACCCGATCGGGCTGAAATGCGGCCCCACGATGAGCGCCGATGACCTGAAGCGCCTGCTGGAGATCCTGAACCCGGAAAACGAGCCCGGCCGGCTGACCCTGATCACCCGTTTCGGCGCCGGCAGCGTCGGCGATCACCTGCCGCGGCTGATCAGGGTGGTGCGCGAGGAAGGCGCCGAGGTGCTGTGGAGCTGCGACCCGATGCACGGCAACACGATCAAGTCCTCCTCGGGCTTCAAGACCCGCCCCTTCGATTCGGTGCTGCGCGAGGTGCGCGAGTTCTTCGCCGTGCACAAGGCCGAGGGCACGATTCCCGGCGGGGTGCATTTCGAGATGACGGGCAAGGATGTCACCGAATGCACCGGCGGGGTGCGGGCGGTCACCGAAGAGGACCTCTCCAGCCGCTACCACACCGCCTGCGATCCGCGGCTGAATGCCAGCCAGTCGCTGGAACTGGCCTTCCTCGTTTCCGAGGAACTCTCGGCGCGGCGCGATCGCCCGGCGCGATCGGTCGCGCTCTGATCCCGGGGCGGTCCGAGGGGCGGTCCGGGGGGGCGCGATCCGGGCGCGCGGCGGCTGCCTGCGGCGGCGCGGCGAGCAGCGTGCGGGCGCGGCGTTTCCCGGAGCCGGCAGACCCCGGAAGCCGACAGGGCGGCGCCATCCGCCCCTGCCGGCCACCCGGATCGGAGAGCCCGCGCCCCGGAGAGCCCGAGAAAAGCCCCGGAGAGCCGCGGTGCCCGGGGGCGGCCTCTCCCGTCCTGCGCCGCGGCTGCCGTCTGCGCGCGGAAGCGCGCCGGGCCGTCGTATCGGGGAGTCGCGCGGGCGCCCTTCAGCCGTTGTTCACCACGAGGCGCAGCGGCGGGCGGGGGGAGGCCCCCCTTGCCCGCCGGGCCCCGGCGGCCGGGGCCGGAGAGGATTCTCCCGCGCTCCCGGCAGAGGCGGGATGGTGAAAGGGGGCCGGCGCTTCCCGCAGCCCCGCCGCCGGCAGTCTGCCGGAAGGAAAGGCAAGGGCCGGCCCGGCGGACAGGGGCAGCGGTTCGGCCTCGAACGCGCGCAGCAGCAGGCGGCGCGGGGCGCGCCCGATCCGGCCGGCGCTCTGCAGGCAGCCGATCACTCGGGTCAGCCGGTCTTCGTCATCGGTCAGCGGGGCCAGCAGCATGGCCGCGCGCAGCGCCGGCCGGCCGATTCCGCACGGTGCTTCCAGTTCCAGGCGCATCAGCGCCGGGCCGGCACAGCAGTCGGCGAAGATCCTCTGGATCTCCTTGCGGGAGGCCGGTTCGAACAGGGCACTGAAGGGCATGCCGCTGACATCCATTCCCAGCAGCGCCGCCAGATGTCGCCCGCCAAGGCGGATCCGTCCGGTTCCCGGAGCGATCCGCTCCAGCACGAAGCAGTATTCGAGCACTTCGGCCAGGGCGCGCGGATCGATGTCGCGCCGACGCGGAATCCGCCCGTTCCCGGCGAGCGCGCGCCAGCAGTCCTCCAGCGCCCGGAGCGCGCCGCGGGGAACTTCGCCTTCTGCGCCTCCCGCCGCGCCGGCCCGGCTGCCGCCCGGCCCGGGGCGGGAAGAGAATCTCTCGTCATGGTGGCTCATCGCCCTGCCTCCGCCAGCGGCGGGCTTTCCGGCATGCTCGGCCCGCCATCGGTTAACCGTTTCTGCACAAATTCCTGCCGATACCTTAATATGCCATGGTTTTCATCAAATGCCGCATGAAAAATTGTTAAATGGTTAACGCCCCGCGCGGCGGCAGGGAGGCGCCGGGCTTGACCCCGGAGCGGCAATCGCGCAGACCGCCTCCGGTAATCGCGGCATGAAAGTGGCGTGAAAGGCGGAGCGGAGGCGGACATGGCCGACAGACGCGGGCTGCTGCTGATCATCTCCTCGCCTTCGGGGGCGGGCAAGTCCACCCTTTCGCGCCGGCTGCGGGCCTGGGATCCGACGATCCGCTTTTCGGTTTCGGCCACGACCCGCCCCCCGCGACCGGGCGAGGTTGACGGGCAGGACTATCTCTTCGTCAGCCGGGAATCGTTCGAGGCGATGGTCGCCCGCGGCGAGATGCTGGAACATGCCGAGGTGTTCGGGAACCTCTACGGCAGCCCGAAGGCGCCGGTGATCGCGGCGATGGAGCAGGGCATCGACACGCTGTTCGACATCGACTGGCAGGGCGGTCAGCAGATCCGGAATTCGGAACTGGGGCGGGATGTGGTCTCGGTGTTCGTCCTGCCGCCGTCGATGGCCGAGCTCGAGCGCCGGCTGCGCGCGCGCGGGCAGGACAGCGACGAGGTCATCCGCGCCCGGATGGAAAAGAGCATGGCCGAAATCTCGCACTGGGCCGAATACGACTACGTGCTGATAAACGACGATCTGGAGGCGACCGAAACCCGGCTGCGGGCGATCGTCACCGCCGAGCGTCTGCGCCGCGAGCGCCGCCCGGGGCTGTCGGATTTCGTGCGGCGGCTGAATGCGGAATTCGCGGCAGGAACGGGGCGCGGCGACGGTGCCGGCGCGAAAGGCCCGAACGGCCCGAAAGGACAGACAGGGAAGCTCGATCTTGCCGGCGACCACGCTGCGCGGAAAGGGCAGACAGGGAAGGGAGAATACGGATGAGCCTCTATACGCTGGGCGATCTGCGCCCGGAACTTCCGGAAAGCGGTGATTTCTGGGTCGCGCCGGGCGCCAGGCTGATCGGCCGGGTGGCGCTGGGCGAGGGGGCTTCGGTCTGGTTCGGGGCGGTCCTGCGCGGCGACAACGAGCCGATCACCGTCGGCCCCGGCAGCAACATCCAGGAAAACTGCGTGCTGCACACCGATATCGGCTATCCGCTGGCAATCGGGGCAGATTGCACCATCGGCCACAAGGCGATGCTGCACGGCTGCAGCATCGGGGCGGGCAGCCTGGTCGGGATGGGGGCGACGGTGCTGAACGGGGCCCGGATCGGCCGGGGCTGTCTGATCGGCGCCGGCGCGCTGGTGACCGAGGGCCGGGAGATCCCCGACGGCGTCCTCGTGCTGGGCGTGCCGGCGCGGGTGGTCCGCCGGCTGGAAGAGGGCGAAACCGGGATGCTGCTGGAATCGGCGCGCCACTACCGGGACAACATGCGCCGGTTTCGCGACGAGTTGCGGGAAATCGTCCCGCCCCGCCGCTGAGCCCGGCCGCCGAGCCCGTCGGAAGTTTCCCCCCCCCGGAGGGAAAGGCGGCGGCCTCCCGCGGGGCATCCCGCGCGCCGCCGCGGCTCTGCGAGGAGGAATCTGCCGCCGATCCGTTTCCGGCGGCAGGCCGGGCCGGCGCGCTTCAGGCGGCAACACCGGAGCCGTTGTCCTCGGGGGCGCGCCGGGCTGCCGGGCCGGCGGCGGTGCGTTCGATCCGGCGCACCGCCATGTGCATCCACAGCGCGGTTGCGGCCACGATCGCGAACAGCAGCATGAAGGGCGCGGTCCAGATGCCGGTGACATCGAGCAGGAAACCGAAGGCGATCGGCAGGAAGAATCCGCCCAGCCCGCCGATCATCCCCACCATTCCGCCCACGGGCCCGATGTGCTCGGGATAGTAGCTCGGGATGTATTTGAACACTGCCGCCTTGCCCAGGCTCATCAGGAATCCGAGCAGCACGCTCAGCCCCACGAACAGCGGCAGCGAGACCGAAAGCTCGAAGCTGATCGTGCCGCCGATTCCCTCCAGCGTGAAGCGGCTGCCGGGGAAGGACATCACCAGCAGGATCGGCAGCGAGCACAACAGCGCGAGGTAGTTGACGAAACGCGCCCCGCTGCGGTCCGACATCCAGCCGCCCAGGGCGCGGAACACGGAGCCGGGCAGCGAATAGAGTCCGGCCAGGACGCCGGCGAGGGTCAGCTCCAGCCCGTAGGCGCCCACGTAGTAGCGCGGCAGGAAGGAAGCCAGCGCCACGAAGGCCCCGAAGGAGAAGAAGTAATAGCCGGAAAACCGCCAGACCCGGGGATCCCGGAGCGGGGCGAGCTGCGCGGCAAGGCCGGGCGTGGGGCGCGCGCCGGCCCGGCGCTCCCGCTGGAGCGGATCGGGCCTGGCCAGCAGGTAGAACAGCACCGCCATCAACGCCAGCACAAGGGCATAGACCCTGGCCGTGCCCTCCCATCCCAGCGCCACGACCAGGAAGGGCGCGCCGAAGTTGGTGACCGCCGCCCCCACGTTGCCGACGCCGAAAAATCCCAGCGCGCTGCCCTGATGCCGCGGCTCGAACCAGCGCGAGACATAGGCGACGCCGATGATGAAGGATCCCCCGGCCAGGCCGAGGAACAGCGCCGCGACAAGGAACATCGCGAAGCTCTCCGCCCAGCTCATCGCCCAGACGGCCAGCGCGGTCAGCAGCATCTGCAGCGGAAACACGATCCGCCCGCCGTATCGGTCCACGATCACGCCCAGGAACAGGCGGCTGACCGAGCCCGTCAGCACCGGCGTGGCCACCAGCAGCCCGAACCGGGTGTCGCTCAGCCCCAGCTCCTCCTTGATGCTGACGCCGATGATGGAAAACAGCGTCCAGACCGCGAAGCAGACGGTGAAGGCCAGGGTGCTGAGCCCGAGGGCGCGGATCCGGTCGGCTTTCGTGACGGGCGGGTTGTTCGGCACGGGGTATCTCCTCCTCTCATTCGGCGGCGGTTGCAGGGACGTCGGCGCCGCATTCTCCGAGCAGCGCCTCCAGCTCCGGCCGGCAGGATCCGCAGGCGGTGCCGGCTGCCGTGTGCCGTCCCAGCGCGGCGATGCTGGTCGCGCCGGCGCGGATCGCCCGGCGCAGCGTTTCGCGCCCGACCGAAAGGCAGGCGCAGACGGTCGGTCCGGGGTCTTCACCTGCGCCCTGCGCCTGCCCGCTCAGGGCGGCCAGCGCCGGCAGGTCGCTTCCGATCAGCCCGATCACATGGTTCCGGTCGATCTGCGGCTGCCCGGATCCGGCGAAGAACAGCCCCCGCACCCTGCCGCCCTCATGTATCGCCACCCGGAAGATGCCGCGGGCCGGATCCAGCAGCAGGCTGGCGCTGCCGCCGGCGAGCCCGAGCACGCGACGGGCTTCCTCCTCCCAGTCGTCGGGCAGCCGCAGCGAGGCGGTCTCGCAGCGCCAGCCGGTTTCGGTCCGGGCGATCGCCGCCTGTTCGCCGCGCGGGCGCATCGGGGCGGCCGAGGCGGCGAAGCCGTGCCAGCGGACCGGGAAGGGGCGCAGCCGGACCAGGGCGCCCTTGAGCGCCGGCTGGCCCGACAGCCGGTCGCATGCGGGGGGAATCAGGGCGTTGACCCGCCCGCCGGCGGAGTTCTGCCCGCTCCAGTGCATCGGGGCGAAGATCTCGCCGGGGCGCTGGCGCGTGCTCGGCTGCGCCCGCAGCACCGCCCGCCCCCGGGGCGAGACGAGTTCCACCAGCGCGCCAGGCGCGATCCCGAGCCGGCGGGCATCCTCGGGGTGGATCTCGAGCAGGGGCTCCGGGCTGTGCCTGCCCAGCCGGGGCGAGAGCCCGGTGCGGCTCATCATGTGCCACTGGTCGCGCAGCCGGCCGGAATTGAGCCGGAATTCCTCCGCCCCGGCCCGCCCGCCCGCCGCCGGGGGGTGCAGCGGCACCATCCGTGCCCGGCCGCCTTCATGCAGGAACCGTCCCCGGGCGAAGAACCGGCCATTCCGGGTCTGCGCCGTGCGGCCCGCTGCCGGCACCGGCCATTGCACCGGCCTGAAGGCCGCGTAGTCGCTGTCACTGATTCCGGCCAGAGCGGAGATGTCGAAATCGCTTCCCAGAGCGGCGGCCCTGCCGGAGAGGGCGGCGTGTTCGCGGAAGATCTCGGCCACGTTCCGGTAGGAGAAGGCCCGCTGCCAGCCCATGCGCGCGGCCACGTCGCAGATGATTCGCCAGTCCGGTCGGGCCTGCCCCGGGGCCGGCAGGAAGGCGCGTTGCAGGCTGATCCGCCGCTCGGAATTGGTGACGGTGCCGGTCTTTTCGCCCCAGGCGGTGGCCGGCAGGATCACATGAGCAAGCGCGGTGGTGTCGGTTTCGGTCACTTCCGAAACCACCCGGAAGGGCACCCTGGCGATCGCGTCGCGGACGGCATCGGCGTCGGGCATCGAGGCGGCCGGATTGGTGCCGATGATCCACAGCGCCCGGATCTCGCCCCGGCCACAGGCGGCGAACAGATCCACCGCCTTGAGCCCCGGGCGGGTGCAGATCCGGGGCGAGCGCCAGTGCGCCTGCACCGCGGCGCGGTGGGCGGGGTTCTCGATCTCGAGGTGGCAGGCCAGCGTATTGGCCAGCCCGCCCACCTCGCGCCCGCCCATCGCGTTGGGCTGGCCGGTGACCGAGAAGGGCCCGCAGCCGGGGCGGCCGATCCGCCCGGTTGCCAGGTGGCAGTTGATGATCGCGTTCACCTTGTCGGTGCCGCAGGCCGACTGGTTGACCCCCTGCGACCAGAGCGTGACCACCCGGGGGGTGGCGATCCACATGTCGATGAAGCGCCGCTGTGCCTCGGGCGCCAGTCCGCTGGGCGCGCCGCGCCCGGCGCGGGCCGCCGCAAGCGCTTCTTCCATACCCTCCGGAAAGCCGCCCTCCGGGCCGGGAGCGCAGGCGCCGCGCCGGTCGATCTCGGCCAGCAGGGCGTTGAACAGGGCGATATCCCCGTCGGGGGCGACGGGCAGATGCAGATCCGCGGCCTCAGCGGTGGCGGTGCGGCGCGGGTCGATCACCACGATCCGCATCTCCGGCCTGGCCTCGCGCGCGGCCAGCAGGCGCTGGAACAGAACCGGATGGCACCAGGCAAGGTTGCTGCCCACGAGGACGACCAGATCGGCCAGCTCCAGATCCTCGTAGGTGCAGGGAACGGTATCGGCCCCGAAGGCACGCCGGTGGCCGGCCACGGTCGAGGCCATGCACAGCCGCGAGTTGGTGTCGATGTTGGCCGCGCCGATGAACCCCTTCATCAGCTTGTTGGCCACGTAGTAGTCTTCGGTCAGGATCTGGCCGGAAACGTAAAAGGCCACCGATTCCGGCCCGTGCTCGCGGATCGCCCCGGCGAAGCGCGCGGCGACCAGATCGAGCGCCCGATCCCAGCTGGCCGGCCGGCCCTCGATCCGCGGCAGCAGGATCCGCCGCTCCAGGCCGATCGTCTCGCCCAGGGCCGCACCCTTGGAGCAGATCCGCCCGAAATTGGCCGGATGGTCCGGGTCGGCGCGGATCTCCCCCCCGTCCGAGACCAGCAGGCCGCAGCCGACCCCGCAATAGGGGCAGGTGGTGGCGCTCTCGCTCATGCGGCGTCGGGCCGGCGCAGGCGCGCCTCGTCCAGCAGGATCCGGCCGTTCTCGACCCTGATCCCGTAGGTTTCCACCGTTCCCTCGCCGGGACCGCCGACCTGGCCGGTTTCCAGCGAGATCACCCAGTTGTGCAGCGGGCAGGTCACCGATGTGCCGTGCACGATCCCTTCGGAAAGCGGCCCGTTCCTGTGCGGGCATCGGTCTTCGAGTGCGAATACCCGGTCATCGCCGGTGCGAAAGACGGCCACGCATCCCTGCGGTGTCCGGATCACGCGTGCCCCGCGCGGCGGGATGTCCTCCAGCGCGGCGATGTCGATCCAGCTGCTCATTCCGCTGCCTCCGTCGTCAGATCTGCCAGGGGGGACCAGCTGCGCGGGCGGCTTTCCGGCCGCGCCAGCTCGGCCCAGGGGTCCCGCCGATGAACGGACTGGGAAATCTCGAAGCGCCTGACAAGGGCGGCGCGGCTTTCCCGGTCGGTCACGACCCGTTCGATCACCCAGTCCATGCCCACCTTGGCGACCCATTTGTAGGGGCGGTCCAGATAGTCGGCGCTTTCCCGGTAGAGCTGGAGGAAGGCGCAGGCGAGTTCGATCACCTCTTCCTCGGTTTCGACCGTGGCCAGGGGCTCGGTCTGCTTCACCTCCATGCCGGCGGCACCGGCCACCGAGACCTGATAGCCGCTCTCCACGCAGACGACCCCGAGATCCTTGCAGGTGGCCTCGGCGCAGTTGCGCGGGCAGCCGGAGACCGCCATCTTCACCTTGTGCGGGGTCCAGCTGCCCCAGAGAACCTTTTCCAGCCGGATGCCGAGGCCGGTGCTGTCCCGGGTGCCGAAGCGGCAGTGCTCGGAGCCGACGCAGGTCTTCACCGTGCGCAGCCCCTTGGCATAGGCATGGCCGGAAACCAGCCCGGCGGCGTTCAGGTCGGCCCATATCGCGGGCAGATCCTCCTTCTTCACGCCGAGCAGGTCGATCCGCTGCCCGCCGGTGATATGCACGGTCGGCACGTCGTATTTCTCGGCCGCATCGGCGATCGCGCGCAGCTCGGCCGGCGTTGTGATGCCACCCCACATGCGCGGCACCACGCTGTAGGTGCCATCCTTCTGGATGTTGGCGTGGTTGCGTTCGTTCACGAGCCGGCTCTGGGCGTCATCGGCATATTCCAGCGGCCATTCGCACAGCAGGTAGTAGTTGAGCGCCGGGCGGCAGATGTGGCAGCCGCAGGAGGTCTTCCAGCCCATTTCCTGCATCACGGCGGGGATCGACTTCAGCGCGCGCGCGCGGATCAGGCGGCGGATGTCCTGGTGGCCGTGATCGGTGCAGGGGCAGATGCCGGCCGGGGCAGGGGGGGCGGCCTCCGTGCCCAGGGTTGCCGCCAGCAGCCGTTCCACCAGCCCCGTGCAGGAACCGCAGGAGGCCGAGGCCCCGGTGCGCTCCCGCACGGCGGCCAGATCTCCGGCGCCGGCGCGGATCGCCTCCACGATCTCTCCCTTGCACACGCCGTTGCAGCCGCAGATCTCGGCCTCTGCCGACAGCGCCCTGACCGAGGCCAGCGGATCGGTCTCTCCGCTCCCCTGGAAGGCGGGGCCGAAGATCAGCCTCTCGCGGATGGCGGAAATGTCCTCTCCCGATTTCAGCTTGTCGAAGAACCAGCCGCTGTCGGCGGTCTCGCCATACATCACGATGCCGCTGATGCGCGCATCCTCCACCACCAGCCGCCTGTAGATCCCGCGTGCCGGATCGCGAAAGACGATCTCCTCGCGCCCCGCCCCTTCGGAGAAATCGCCGGCCGAGAACAGGTCGACTCCGCTCACCTTCAGCCTGGTCGAGACGACCGGCGGCACGAAGGCGGCCTCCTCCCCCCGCAGGGTCTTCGCCAGGACCTCGGCCATGTCGAACAGGGGCGCGACAAGGCCGTAGACCACCCCGGCGTGTTCGGCACATTCGCCCAGCGCATGGATGTCCTCGGCGCTGGTGCGCATCGCGTCATCCACCCAGATTCCGCGCTCGACCCTGATTCCGGCCTCGGTGGCGAGCCGGGTTTCGGGGCGGATTCCGGCGGCCATCACCACCAGATCGGCCGGAAACAGCGCCCCGTCCTCCAGCAGCACCGCCTCGGCCCGCTCCTTGCCCAGGATGGCGGTGGTATGGGCCTTGCAGACAACCCTGATGCCGCGCCCCTCGAACTCCTTCTGCAGCAGGTATCCGGCCGCCGGATCGAGCTGGCGTTCCATCAGATGCTCCATCAGATGCAGGACGGTGACCTCCATGCCCTGCCTGTGCAGCGCGGCGGCGGCCTCGAGCCCCAGAAGCCCGCCGCCGATCACCACCGCGCGCCCACCGGCCCGGGCCGCGGCGCGCATCTGCTCCACATCGTCCAGGTCCCGGAACCCGACCACCCCGGGCAGATCGTTTCCCTGCACCGGAATGAAGAACGAGGCCGATCCGGTGGCGATGACCAGCTTGTCGTAGGGGGTGGCGCCCCGGGCGGTGATCACCCGTTTCTGCCGCCGGTCGATCCTGAGCACCGGCTCGCCGAAGCGCGTGGCGATGCCGCGCCGGCGATACCAGGCGTCATCATGGGTGACGATCTCCTCGAATTCCCGTTCGCCGGCGAGAACCGGGGTCAGGAGGATCCGGTTGTAGTTGCCCCGCGGCTCGGCCCCGAACAGGGTGATGTCGAACCTGCCCGGCTCCAGCTCCTCCAGCAGGCGCCCCGAGGCCATGCCGGCGCCGATCACCACAAGCTTTTTCGCCATTTTCAGCTCCACCGTTGCATTCCGGCTGCCTCCCGGCATCCCGCGCGGCCATCCGCTGCACCCGCCGCACTCGCGGTTCCGCGCCCCGCGCGGCGGGAATCGGCGCGGCAGCCTGCTCCGGTAAGTAATACGCCTTGCCGGTGTTGCTGTCTGTTGCTAAGTTTTCAGGATATCAGTGCATGAAACGCAACAGACACGCCCCATCGATGCGTCATCTCCAGACACTCGCCTTCATCGACCGGATCGCCCGGTGCGGGTCGCTGCGCAGCGCCGCCGAGGAGCTGGGGATCACCCCCTCCGCGCTGAACCGGCGCATCCTTGCGGTGGAAGAGGAGCTCGGGGTGCAGATCTTCGAGCGCCACCCCGCGGGGCTGCGCCCGAACATCGCCGGCGAGATCCTGCTCGAACATATCCGCAACCAGTTGGCCGACATGGAGCGGGTGAAGTCGCGCATCGCCGACCTGTCGGGAATGCGCGCGGGCCATGTGCGCATCGCCACGACCCGCGAGCCGGTCGCCTATTTCCTGCCCGGGCTGATCCGTGATCATCTGCTGGAATTCCCGGCCGTCACCTTCAGCGTGAACCTGCTCGGGCGCGGCGAGGCGGAAAACTCGCTGCTCGACAACAGCAACGACATCGCATTCGTGTTCGAACCGGTTCACCGCCAGAACCTGCAGACGGTGTTTTCCGCGCCGCAGGAACTGCTGGCGGTGCTCTCGGCCGACCATCCGCTGGCCGCTCGCGGGCGCCTGCACATCTACGAATGCGCCGATTTTCCGCTGCTGCTGCCCCAGCGGCCGGAGGGAATCCGCCAGATACTGGACGAGATCGCAGCCAGGACCGGGATCACCCTGCGCCCGGCGGTGGAATCCAACTCGCTGGAACTGCTGCGCCTGATGTCGCAGAACCGGCAGGCAATCAGCTTCTGCCTGCCGGTCAATCGCCGCCCGGATCTGCAGGCGGCGGGGCTGGTGGCGCTGCCGCTGCACACGCGCGGCGTGCCGTCCGGCGTTCTGGTGGCCGGGCATCTGAAGGGGCGCACCCTGCCGGTGGCCGCCGCCCGTTTTCTGGAGACGGCGCACAAGCAGCTCGCCCTGCAGTTCTCCTGAGGCCGCCGGCGCGCGCCGGGCCGTGCGGATCGTGCCGGGCATGGCCGGGCAAGAGCCGGGCACCGCGGACAGGGGGCGCGGACGGGAGGCGCGGACGGGGGGCGGTGCACTGGAACTGAGGCGACGCACCGGGCGACGCCCGGATGCGCCGCGCTAGCGGGCCGCCGTCGCGGCTACCGGCGGCTGGCGCGGATCCTGTGGATTCGGATAGACGAGCCCGGCCGAGATCACCAGCTTGGCCGCATCCTCGACGCTCATCTCCAGTTCGATCACATCCGATTGCGGCACGAACAGCAGAAACCCGGATGTCGGGTTCGGGGTGGTCGGCAGGAACACCGAGACCATCTGCTCGTCGCGCGGGATGATGCTGTTGATCTCGCCTTTGGCATTGGTGGAAATGAAGGCCACCGCCCAGATTCCCTTGCGCGGATATTCCACCAGGCAGGCCTTCTCGAAAGAGGTCTCGCGCTGCGAGAACACGGTTTCGACGATCTGCTTCAACCCGTTGTAGACCGAGCGCACCACCGGCATCCGCCCCACCAGCCCCTCGGCCCAGGCGAGCACCGAACGGCCGATGAACCCCTTGGCCAGCCAGCCGAGGAAGATGGTGAACAGGAAGAAGAACACCACGCCGACACCGCGGATGTTGATCGAGGTGTCCTCTCCGAAGATCTTCCGGATCAGGGTATCGGGCTGGTAGGCCTGCGGCACGAAGGGGAGCACCCAGCTGTCGATCCAGCCGACGAATGTCCAGAACAGGTAGATCGTCAGCCCGATCGGCACCAGCACCACGAGCCCGGTGAAGAAATTGGCGCGGATGGAGTTGAACAGCCGCCGCCGGCGCGACAGCCTGGGCTTTTCCTTGTCGAACGGGTTGCTCATCGGCGCTGCATGTCTTTCCTGGGCAGACAGGAACTTAATCTCTCGCCCGGCCTTCTACAACGGCGCCGGGAAGAAAACCGCGCCGGGCCGGGCAGGGAGGGGCGGCACCGGCGAGCCGGGTGCGCCCGCCGGTGCCCCTGACGGCGTTCCGGGGCGGCACCGGCAGGATCCGGGCCGGCGGCCTCGTCGCCATGCCGCTGCGCCCCTCGAGGCGCGCCCTCAGCCCGTCCCGGCCGACATCCTGGCAAGGGCTGCGGCTATCCGCGCGGCCAGGCGGGCGTTGTTCAGGACCAGCGCGATATTGGCCTCGAGCGAGCGCCCTGCGCTCAGCTCGAACAGCCGCTGCAGCAGGAAGGGGGTGACCTGCTTGGCGGCGATGCCCCTTTCGGATGCCTCCTCCAGGGCGGTCCCGATCAGCGGTGCCAGCTCCGCGGCCGGGATCTCCGCTTCGGGCGGGATCGGGTTGGCCACCAGCTGTCCGCCCGCCAGCCCCATCTCGCCGCGCACAAGATGCGCGCGCGCGATCAGCGCCGGATCGTCCATGCGCAGCGGCGCCGGCAAGCCGCTCGAGCGCGACCAGAAGGCCGGGAAATCGTCCTGCCCGAAGGCGATCACCGGCACGCCCAGGGTTTCCAGCACTTCCAGCGTTTTCGGCAGATCGAGAATGGCCTTGGCCCCGGCCGCGACCACCGTGACCGGGGTCTGCGCCAACTCGTGCAGGTCGGCCGAGATGTCGAAGCTGGTTTCGGCGCCGCGATGCACGCCGCCGATGCCGCCGGTGGCAAAGACCCGGATGCCGGCCAGATGGGCGGCGATCATCGTCGCCGCAACCGTCGTCGCCCCGGTGCCTCCGGCGGCGAGGCAGGCCGGCAGATCGGCGCGTGACAGCTTGGCCGCGTCCCGGGCCCGGCCGAGCCGATCCAGTTCTGCGTCACCCAGCCCGATGTGCAGCCGTCCCTCCAGCACCGCGATGGTGGCCGGGGTGGCGCCGTGGCGGCGGACCTCGGCCTCGACCCGGCGCGCGGTTTCCACGTTCTGCGGCCAGGGCATGCCGTGGGTGATGATCGTGGATTCCAGCGCCACGATGGCACCGCCGCGGGTGCGGGCCTCGGCCACTTCGGGAGAAGGGTGCAGACTGATCACGGTTCGGCCTCTCCCGACACATGCTCTGCCGCCGCCCGCAGCGCGGCATCCAGCGCCCCCGCGCGCCCGGCGCCACCGGTTTCGGCCGCGATATGGGCGGCCATGAAGGTATCTCCCGCGCCGGTGACGCGCGCCAGCGGCACCTTGCGGGCGGGCGCGACGATCACGCCCTCGGCGCCGGCATCGGCCACCGGCGCACCGCCGTCGGTGACCAGCGCCCGGCGCACGCCCGTCTCCAGCAGCGCCAGCGCCGCTTCGCGGGCGCCGGTAAAGCGGCGGCGACACAGAATCCCCGCCTCCTCGCGGTTCGCATAGAGCGTGACGCCCGGATGCGACAGCAGCGGCCGCAGGCGTTCGGCCTTTCCGGGACTGGCCGGCGCCAGCCGCAGCTCGGCGCGCGCAAAGCAGGGATCGGCCGCGATTCCCGCCAGAAGCGCCTCGCTCAGGTTGCCGTCAAGGGCGACGATTCCCGCGTAGGGAGCCCGCGCATCGCCCAGGGTGCCGTCGCGCAGCGGGCGCAGGATCGCCTCGCCGACGCTTTCCAGAGAGCGCGCATCGGCGATCGCGCCGACCAGCCCGCCCTCATCCTCGAGCGCCATGTAGATGTCGGTAGGCAGACCGGGCGGGCGGAGCAGGTGGCGGGTATCGACTCCCCTCTGCGCGCAGAGGGCGCGCAGGGCGTCGCCGGCGGCATCGCGGCCGATGGCACCCAGCAGCGCCGGGCGCATCCCGAAGCGGCGCAACGCCATCGCGATGTTCAGCGCCACGCCCCCCGGCTGGCGGACGATCCGCCCCGGCACATCCGCTCCCGGGCGCATCCGTCCGGCCGCCCGGCCGATCACATCCCACAGCACCGCGCCGATGCAGAGAATGTCGATTCCGCTTTCCGCCGTCCTGCCCATGGCGCAGTTGTCGCAGGCGCAAGGGGGAGGCGCAAGCACCCGCCACCGTTCGCCGCGCGGGGCCGGACCCGGAGCGCCCGCGCGCCAGGCACGGCAGGCGCGCGCCCGGACAGGGGCTTGCCAAGGGCGCGGGATTGGTCTATCTGCGCGCATCTGAAATCGCAGGCACGGTCTGGGGCGGTGCGGGGAGACATCCCGCCCGGTCCGCCGGTTGGGGAACCCGGGAGGGGAACCCTGCGCGACCGCGCCGAGGCATGAAACCGGAAAGAAGGAACCGAAGACATGGCTCTTCCCGAATTCTCCCTGCGCCAGCTGCTCGAGGCCGGCGTGCATTTCGGCCACCAGACGCGGCGCTGGAACCCGAAGATGGCTCCCTACATCTACGGGGCACGCAACGGAATCCACATCATCGACCTGTCGCAGACGGTGCCGATGCTGGATCAGGCGCTGCAGGTCATCCGCGACACGGTTGCCGGAGGCGGCAGCGTGCTGTTCGTGGGCACCAAGCGTCAGGCGCAGAAGCCGATCGCCGAGGCGGCCGAGAAATGCGCGCAATACTACATGAACCACCGCTGGCTGGGCGGCACGCTGACCAACTGGCAGACGGTTTCGCAGTCGATCCGGCGGCTGAGCGAGATCGACGAGCGCCTGGAAGGCGGCGCCGAGGGCATGACCAAGAAGGAGCGGCTGGGGCTGGAGCGTCAGCAGGCCAAGCTGCAGGCCGCGCTCGGCGGCATCCGCGAGATGAGCGGGCGGCCCGACCTGCTGTTCGTGATCGACGTGAACAAGGAAGCCCTCGCCGTGGCCGAAGCCAGCAAGCTCGGCATTCCGGTGGTGGCGGTGGTCGATACCAACTGCAGCCCCGACGGAATCGCCCATGTCATCCCGGGCAATGACGACGCCGCCCGCGCCATCGCGCTCTACTGCGACCTGGCCGCGCGCGCCGCGCTGGAAGGGATGAGCGCGCAGCTGGGAGCCGCCGGCGTCGATCTGGGGGCGCTGGAAGAGGCCCCCGCCGAAGAGGCGCTCGCCGAAGAGGCGCAGGACGGCGAGACGCAGGCCGCGGAACAGGCCGCGGAACAGGAGGAGGCTGTGCCCTCCGCCACAGGGGACGACGGCGAGGAAGGCAGCCGGAGCGCTGCCGGGGTCTGAGCCGCGACGACACACGGATCAACACCGCGATCAACCGCGCGCGGGCGGGCAGGCGGAACGCTGCCGTGGCCCGCGCCTTCAGGAAGAACAGGAGGCCAGGATGGCAATCACCGCCGCGATGGTGAAGGAGCTGCGCGATGCGACCGGCGCAGGCATGATGGATGCGAAGAAGGCGCTGACCGAAACCGGGGGCGACATGGAAGCCGCCGTGGACTGGCTGCGCACCAAGGGGCTGGCCAAGGCGGCCAAGAAGTCCGGGCGCACCGCCGCCGAGGGGCTGGTGGCCGTCGCCGTGGACGGGGGCAGGGGGGTCGCCGTCGAGGTGAACTCGGAAACCGATTTCGTCGCCAAGAACGAGGATTTCCAGAAGATGGTCGGCGATATCGCCCGGGCCGCCCTGCAGGCGGAGGACATCGAGGCGCTGAAGGCCGCCGATCTGGAGGGCAAGAGCGTCGCCGACCGGCTGACCGACGCCATCGCCCGGATCGGCGAGAACATGAACCTGCGCCGGATGGCCCGGGTCGAGGGCGACAGCATCGCCGCCTATGTGCACAATGCCGCCGCGCCGGACATGGGCCAGATCGGCGTGCTGGTGGCGCTGAAGGGAGAAGACAACGGGATCGGGCGCCAGATCGCCATGCATGTGGCGGCCGCCAGCCCGGCGGCGCTCTCCGAGGCCGATCTGGACCCCGCGCTGCTGGAGCGCGAAAAGGCGGTCCTGACCGAGCAGGCGCGCGAAAGCGGCAAGCCGGAACAGGTGATCGAGAAGATGATCCAGGGACGGCTGCGCAAGTTCCTGTCCGAAGTCACCCTGCTGGGCCAGAGCTTCGTGATCGACCCGGACAAGACCGTGGCCCGGGCGGCCGAGGAAGCCGGGGTCGAGATCGTCGGCTTCGTCCGCCTGGCCGTCGGCGAGGGAATCGAGAAGAAGCAGGAAGACTTTGCCGCCGAGGTGGCAAGGGCGGTCCAGGGCTGAGGCAGGCCGGGGGCCACCGCCCCCGGGAGGCGCGGCGGCGAAACCTCCGCTCCGGGCGCGGCGGCAGCCGGGGCCGGTGCGGAACACGGGCAGAGGGCGCACGGGGGGGCGCACAGGGGGCACGCTTCCCGGAGCACGCCGGTCCCGGAGCACGCCGGAGCACGCTAAACGGGCTGGAAACGGAAAAAGCGGCGCGGTTCCGATGACCCGCGCCGCTT